>OASY01000518.1_pt1 | contig 25432 bp, 25 predicted proteins | sample 1501231 | NCBI WGS metagenome assembly OASY01 (sample SAMEA2579917, study PRJEB22360) | human gut metagenome | biome: human gut; feature: human-associated habitat; material: faeces | place: Denmark | collected 2008/2010 | reverse complement strand
TGCGTAAGTTTTGAAATTTGTTTTTCTCGACTTACACACTTTATTTTACACCCTCAATTCTCAGAAGAAATATCGTAACATAATAAAACATCATTGTAATACATCAATACATCTGCTAATTCTTCAATCAAATCCTTTCTCAAATTCTTATCTTGACTAGCTTTTAACCCGCTATGTTTTTTTACAATATCAATTACTTCGCCAATTTCTCCAACCATCCATAGTAATTTGTTTTGCCCTACTTCAGCAGAAATACCTTCCCATTTGTCTTTGTATTTTTCTTGTAGCATTTTTTGCATCTCTTTCATTTCATTGATTGTAAATTCGCTCATATAAATATCTCCTACAAATTCCGGTTTGTCTTCTTTGTATATTATATTCCACCAATCTATACAACGTAAAGTATAAAAACCATTTTCTATCTGTACAGGTGTCTCTTTCAGATAACGGGAAGTAAAAAATAAGAGTTTTAACACAAACTGCTCCTTCAAACTATCGTTTGTTCTGTTTCAAAAAACAAAAAGAACCTATGGTTTCATGCCATGGTTCCTCATGTTTTTAGAATATCATTGTAATAACTTCCCTATCTGGAAGTTGTCAAATGTACTGTTTGATCCAGTCCGAAATAAAGTCCATTTGCTCCTTTGTATGGAACCAATGCTCTCCATTTTTCATGACTGTTAGGGTTGCTTTAATTTGAGCTACAAATTCAGCTACCGTTTCATAAGATGTCAGGTTATCCTTTTCTCCATACAGAATATGCGTCGGAGTTGCCCATACAATGGGATGTTCTTTTACATAGCAAAGATACTCCCAGGAAAGTGTTTCTCCAAAGGATGTGGGGATTTCTTTCTGCTTGCACAGTTCATCTTCTGTCATATTCGCCCACTGCATCATATTCCGAATCAACTTTTCCATATCTACAACTGGAGAAATAAAGTATGCACGCTCTATTTTCTTATTTACCAGGGCACTCATAGTAAAAAATGCACCAATGCTGTTCGCAATCACTGTTACCGATTCACATGTGCCGCATAAATCATCAAATAATCTTGGAAATTCTTCTTCTGCTTCCCATGGTGTTTGGGAAGCATAGTCAAAACCAATTACTTCATATTCTCCAAAGAGCGGTTTATAATATTCTGCCTCTTCCGGACTGCCGTCCTTTCCATGTATATACAAAATCACCTTACCCATTGTTTTATCCTCCGCAACACCTACTTTTTCTTTTTGGGCATTGGCAGCTCATCATACATAGCGTGAAATAAGCCTGTCAAAAATGCTTTATTGTCAACTTCCTCTACTAGAAGCATTTCCTTTGCTCTATCATAAGGCACTTCATATGCCGGATCTGACATATAAGCAATCGCTGACTTTGTGGGTTTTACAAGCAATCTATCATCATAAATGCCGCCTACAATCTTACCACAATAATAAATAATAAACGCTCCCATCATTGCCCGATATGTAATTTCATCTAGCCCAGACAACTGCCCCAAAATAAATTGCAAATAACCTTCACTTGATGCCATAATTTACCCTCAACTAGACTTTGTATAAAAAACATCAGAGACTTAACGCCCGATGTTTTTCTTTCTTCTTTTGCTGTTTCAATTCAAATATCCGTTTTTCTTCTCGGCTTTTGATTTCTATTGCTGTTTGCTTTGTTCTTGCTGAAGTTTATCTGTCATGAAAGTATCTTTTACACTCCACATTCAATTTTCCCAAGATAAGGATTGCTGTTTTAACACAAATTCTTGAACAGCGCTTCCAAATTCTTCTGTCAGTTTACCTTCAGAAAAACCTATTCGTTTATAGAATGCTCTGGCTGCAATTCCCTCAGGCACTCCTTCTCTGTAAGTCGTAACAGATATATCACTCTGAGGATTCATCTTTGTAAGCATATAAGACACCATTTTTTCTGCAATATGTTTTCTTCGATGTTCTGGGTCAACAGCCAGGAAACATAGCACATTGTTTTCTTTCGAAAATAATAGTACGCCAACAATTTCTTCTTGTTCTTTTGCACATATTGCAGAATCCTTACTTATAAAATCTAAAACCGTATTCCTATGTTCCTTCAAAGCTTCTTCTGTTTCAAGACCAGGAAATGCATTTTTCACTTTTTCTACAAGGTTTATCCAACTATCAACATCTTGCTCAGTTCCAACTTCAATTCTCATCTGTCGTACCTCCTCCAAATTCTGATTTTCCAACTTAATAAACTGGGATTTCCATTATAGATTTACAACCATAATATATTCCTCACTATTTTCATCAACAACAGTAAATCCTACTTTCTTGTACATCTTCACTGCATAATTACTTTTTTGAACGGATAAGGAAATTTTTGAATACCCAGACAATCTTTCTAACTGTAATAGTTCTTTCAATAATGAAGTTCCAATACCTAATCCTCTATACTTTTGATAGACAGACATAGCAAGTGATGGGGTATCACTATCAATGTGTCCATAGTCATTCATTATTCTTACCCAGATAGCTCCTACAACATTTCCTTGAATTTCTGCAACTAAGGCCTTGTCATGTTTTCTCTTTCCAAACTCAACGATATATTCTTGTAAGTCTGGACAATTTATTACCGTTTTAGGTGGCGGTTCAATTCCCTCTGGAATATAAATCGCTTCATACAAGAAATCATCTAACAAACAATATTCTTCGTTTCTCATTTCTCGTATTATATGATCCATCAGCTCACTCCAAATTTTAGCTTTACTTTTTATATATTATACTCCATCAGCTCATACAACGCAAAGAATAAAAATTATTTTCTATGCAAAAGACCATCAGCTAGATAGCGAAGAGTAACAATAAACTTTGCTATAAAATTTCCGCTGCATCTTTTCTATAACACTCCCAGCTTCTTCAGCAACTCCACACAATCCTTCGCCCCCTGCACATAGAGATATTCACATTCTTTCTGTGCAATCAGATTTGTGGTGACCATATAACCGTCTACGATCTGATACTCTTCTTCTGACAACTGTTTCAACACTCCTCTGGTCCGCTCTGATTTTTCTTTCAATGTTTCATAAAACTGCTTTTCATCACTGCTGCAAGTTTCTCTTCTGACTGAAAGAGCTTTTTCAATCAGTTCCTGAATCACCATGTCATAAATTTCTTTTTTCTCCATGTCTTCTCTGCTCCTTTTCACCAATGCCTACACTTCCCGTTTCTGATAACGGTAGGCATCTTCAGACTTGATTGTTCCGTTAATCCGCTGTACTTCGTTGACACACTTTGCGTGAAGCTTATTTAAGGATTCCTCATCTACATCATGGGTATACGCAATCACCTGCGACAGCTTGGCAAGCTCTACCGCCATCTTAAAATCCATCCGGGCCAGACGATTCTCACTGTCCTGCACCGTCCCGATCAGAACAGAGGACAATGACTGTAAAAAATAATCTTCCGCTTTTCCTGCAAGAAGATATCCTATATAAAACTTAAGGGCCTCTTCCACAAATTCATTCCGGGAACGCACATTGGCTGTCTCTAACAGACCATCTGCCTGGTTTAAGATTTCCTTTTCGACATAAATCCCCGCACGTACTTTCGTATGTTCGCTTCCCATCGTTACCTCCTAACCCTGGTATTCACAAAATCTCTCCCGTTTCCTCCCAAATCCTGCCACTTTCAAAAATACAGCACCATTCTTTCGGCATTTTCTCGAAAAAGTATTCAAACCAAATTTGCCGGTCGGTGTTTTCTGGGGGTGGGCTGCCAAAAGCAGCATACCCCCTTTAACCTGCACACATTTCGACCCTGCCAAAAGCCTCTGGAATTCAGCATTTTCTCGGCCTATTCCACTGTTTTCAGAACCTTCTTTCACATTTGCCCAACACCGCCTTCATTCCCCACCAGGGTACACGAATGCCACCTGACTGTCTAAAGCCTGACACGGGGGCACACAAGGGCTTACAAAAGGCTATGTGCTTCTTTCATCTGCACCATACAGCATCCTCTTTCTCCGCTCTTATGCCTCTCCTGCCGTCTCTGCCAGATTTTCTACCCGTCTTGCAGACCGTTCTGCCCTCCGGGTTCGATCTCTGGCAGATGAAACCTCTCTCGCCACCTTATCATCAATGTGCTCACGGGTGGCCTGCGGAACATATTTCTCATACAGTTTCTGTACCGTATCATTTAACTCTGCCTGCAGATCCGCATCCCGTTTCTCCATATGAAATTTCAAAGCATCCAGTTTTTCTGTATTAAAGCTAACCGTCAACGTGGTTGTTCTCATTTACATCCTCCTCTCTCTGGATACCACTGCACACTGGTCAAAAATCCCCTAGGCTGTTATCCGTGAAAGATGGTACACCCCAGACTGTGTATAGACCCAACAGATGTATCCGCTGCAGTCAAAGCTGGTAGCTGGAGAGCTTCCTCCCCATACATAGGGATAGCCAATATAGCGGGTTGCTTCTGCCATCAGAGCAGAAAAACTTCCATCTCCCATTGCCTGTCCAGGAGGAAGTCCGTTCTCTCCCGGCACACTAACCCCATATTTCGCCAGCGTATAAATCCGTTGTGCATTGGTTTTATCTTCCAGGAAAATCTCTTGATTTAATTCTGAAGCCAGATTTTCATAAACTGTATTCAAACTTTGGATTGGAACTGCAACCGTATAAGTTTCCCCCTCAGTTCCTTTATGAAACCTCCAACGGTAAGTTTCTCCCATGTCTCTGACAGACGCTGCACCTCTTCATGGGTTAGTTTCTCAAACGATTCTGCCTGCAGCACACTCCAAAGCCGACCTCCATAGGATTCTACTTCCAGAGACAACGATCGGATATTGGGCATCTGTATTTCATCACTGAAATATTGCCACAGCTTCCGATTGTTTTCTCCAAGAAGTTCTGCCTGTTTCAAACTGTCACGAATCGGCTCCTCATACAGTTCCATTTCATAGGCAGTTAGAGAAATGTTTTCCTCCATCATTCTGTCACTCGGACACAATTCTCCCTCTATAGGGCTAAACAGACGGAGCCTGTACGGCTTATCCCATCGTTCCAAAAGTCATTCCTCCCATCTGTGAGGATGGTTCCTGTACCTGCCCCTTCAGTTGCTCTTCTGTCGTAATAAAAAAATCACTTCCAGAATTCCAAAAACTGACGCACACTTCCCCATCCGGAGTTTTGATCTCCCGCTGTTCAAATCCTTCTCCCCAACCATCGCTTTCCTGACCTTCCCAGTATTCCTTTACTTCCTCAAGTTCTTTCGGGGAAAGCTCTCCTCTACATTCTACTTCCAGTACACCCCACAACTCTCCCCGCCAGACTTCTACCGTAGGATTCATACTATAAATTTTTTCTTTCAGTCCTTCATCATTCAGATATTCAGCCAGCCCCAGATCTCCTTCCTCTGGAAGTCGCTCTTTTGCAATCTGGTCGCGAATCTCCTTTTGATAGCTGCACAGTTCTGCTGGTAAGAGCTCCTCTCCTTCTCCATTGAGATCTTCCCAGTCATATCTTGGATACCGGATCGCCGTCAATGGGCTAAACAAACGGATCTTTGTCCGTTCCTCTGTCTTTTTATTTTCATAATCAGATATCCTTTCTTTCATCACTGCAATCCCTCCTCCTGTAAAACCACATTTCCATACCGGCGAATCAGACATGCTGTAACAATCCGTTCAAACACCTGGTCACTGACTAATTCTGGGTCAATCAACTCAGACAGACTGATATGCTGACTTCCCCGATACAGATCCCTTGCCATATAAAACAGGACATAACCATCCAGATCTACACCATGAATGTGAATCTCTGAAAACTGGATCTGATCCTGATCCACCGCATACAACGCCCTTCCCCACAAAAACCAATCCGCAGAAAGAAGATATATGGCTGCACACAGTGCCGGTTCTTCTGACTTGTGGATGCATCGCCCCAGCATCATAAAAAACCGTTCTCTATGACCATTCCGGAAAAAGCAAGGCTCTTTCATGCCTGTCAAACGGTTTACACGCCTCACAAACGGGCTGACAGCCACCTCCTCTGCCAATACCTCCAGCAGCTTGTGAAATGGGATACACCCGTCCGAAATGTGCCCACGCAGGCAGTCCTGTTTTTTCGGATCATCTGGAAGGTGACTGACAACCATTCCGCTTCTTCGTGGCCGAAATCCAGGAATATGCTGCATTTCCTGTTCCAATCCGGCATAAGGTGTATGACTCATAAATCGTACTACCACTTCGTTTTCTCCTTCCATTTTTCTTTGCCAAAAGAAAAAGCCAACCATGCTTCCCAAATGAAGAACATGATTGGCTTTTCTAACTTTGTATAAATTTCTCCTGATTTATCACAAAAAAATAACACTGGCACTCCCAGTGCTTAAACCTTGTTAACTTCTCTTATCCTCCCCTATCTCTAATATCGGACACTATGAATTGCATTCTTTTTCCTCCTCTTCTATTCCTATCCCTCTAAAATAATTGGATTACAGATTCACACTTTAACCCGTTGTCATCTGTTTTACCCCTTTTTTTCTCCGATGTCATCTGTCAAAAACTCAAAAAATCGAGGTCGAAAATCGTTCATTTTCGCCTCGATTTTTGCTCATTTTTCAGTTCCAAACCACAATATCTTGTGGTTATATGACACTATTTTCGCTTATCACCACAATACGTCATCTTTATCACGACTTCAACATGCCCACTCATCGGAAACATATCGCACCCTCTCACCTTCTCCACCACATACCCCCCATCTGCCAGATACCTCAGATCCCTTGCCAGTGTAGCCGAATCACAGCTCACATAAACCACCCGTTTCGGCTGCATCCTCAGGATTGTGTCAAGGCACATCTGGTCGCAGCCCTTTCTTGGGGGATCTACCACGATCACATCTGCATAGATATGGCTTTTCTCATACTGTTCCGGCAGAACTTCCTCCGCCTTCCCTACAAAAAATTCCACATTCCCCATTCCGTTCAGCTTTGCATTCCTTCTGGCATCATCAATGGCCTGGGGAACAATTTCCACCCCATATACCTTCCTGGCCTTCTGCGCTAAAAACAGGGAGATAGTTCCGATTCCGCAGTACAGATCCCACACCGTCTCCTCCCCTGTAAGACCCGCATATTCCAGAGCGGTTCCGTACAGTTTCTCTGTCTGCACCGGGTTTACCTGATAAAATGACAGGGGGGAAATCTGATAGGTGACATCCGCGATGGAATCTGTAATATATCCCGGCCCGTACAGATTCACGATCTCCTTACCCATAATCACGTTGGTTTTTTCTTCATTCACACTGTAGGAAATGCTTGTCATCCCTGGAATCTGCATAAGTTCCTCTGCCAGCCGCTCTCCATAAGGCAGGCTTTTCCCATTGATTACCAGACACACCATGATTTCCCCGCTCTTAAATCCCTTTCGTATCAGAGCATGGCGTACCAACCCTCTATGGGTCTTTTCATCATAGGGCTTAATCCTGTTCCTTTGCATAAAGCCGCGGATGATCCCCAGGATTTCCTTATTCTCCTCCACTCCCAGCAGACAATCCTCGTTTTCAATAATATCGTGAGTCCGTCCGGCGTAAAATCCAGTTATGATCTCCCCATTCTTATTCAGTCCAAAGGGAAACTGGGCCTTGTTCCGATAGCGCCACGGATACTCCATCCCCATGATTGGAAGCATGGGGATCTCTTCTTCCCTGAATCCTCCGATCCGCATAAGGTTATTTTTGATCTTGCGCTCCTTAAATACCAGCTGTTCCTCGTATTTCATGAACTGAAGCTGACAGCCCCCGCAGGGACGGGCAGCAGGACAACGCGGCTCTGCCCGGACAGGCGACGGTTCAATAACCTCCATGAGCCTTGCAAAACCGTAGGATTTCTTCATTTTCATGGCCCTGGCCCGAACCCTGTCGCCGATAACCGTATCCTTGATAAACCAGATATAACCGTCCAGTTTCCCGATTCCGGCCCCGTCCTCGCTCATATCTTCAATGGTAACTGTAAATTCCTGATTCTTTTCCACTGTTTTACTCCGTTGTTTTTCTGATATTGGTCTCTAAGAGCCGGTTATATCCCAGCCATCCTTTATTCGCCCCGCCGGCATACAGCGCCTCGATCATGGTTTCCATCTTGGCATCGGTGTTATCGGCAAAATTCAGAGCCAGTGCCTCTAACAGGGCCGGTTTTTTGGGAGAGCCGTATTCCAGTTCCCCATGATGGGCCAGGATACAGTGCTTTAACTCAGACGCCAGACGGGCCGGGAAACCGGGAATCTCCCGGATCCGCGCGGAAATCATTTCCGTACCGATCATAATGTGGCCCAGAAGCTGGCCATCATCCGTGTAATCATTTTCCGGGAAACGGGACAGTTCCTGCATCTTTCCGATATCGTGGAAAATAGCCGCTGTCAGCAGCAGGTCCCGGTTCAGGCTGCTGTAATACCCCGCATAGTAATCGCAGAGCTTTACCACGCTTAATGTATGCTCCAGCAGCCCTCCCACAAAGCCATGATGCACGGTTTTGGCGGCGGAATGGAACTGGAAAGCCCTGGCAAATTCCTTATCCTCTACAAAATATCCTGCCAACAGCTGGTTCAGCCATGGATTTTTCACGCTGCGGATAAAGCCCAGAAGCTCCTCATACATCTTTGCAATGTCCTTTTTGGAAACAGGCAGGTAATCCGCCTCCACATACTCCCCTTCTCTCGCCTTGCGGATCCGGCGTACATTCAGCTGGTAAGCGTTCTGAAACAGTGTCACATCCGCCTCCACATGAACATAATCCATAGTCTCAAACTCCCCGATTCCCGGTGAAGACAGATCCCAGATCTTTGCTTCAATAGTGCCGGTTTTATCCTGAAGAATCAGATTCCCGTATTCCTTTCCTGTTTTTGTAAGCTGGATCTGCCGGTTCTTGCACAGATACACATCTGATGTGTGGATGCCCTCGCGGAATGTCTCAATATATCTCATTTTTATACCTCATCTCTCTTTTTCTTTTTGCTCCATGCGCAGCGATCCAGGAATCTTTGACGGGAAAACAGGCGCAAAATCAAACTTATACGCGAGCTTGACCCCTGTTTCTGCACCTGTTTTCCCGCCGTCCCAAACCACTGCCTCCATGCTATGAAAAGGGAGTCCGCTTCCTTCGGACTCCCGTTCCGTTTTTATCTGGTTCCGACGGTCACTTCAAATATAATTTCCCTGTACTCGTCTTTGCCATTGCTGCGCTGTACACTTACACTGATCTTCGTTCCTGCCTGAAGCTTTTCCACCTGGCTCTGCAGTTCCTTCAGAGTCGTCACCGGCGTCTTTCCCAGCTTTGTCAGTATATCGCCCGGCTGCAGTCCTGCGTTATAGGCCGGACTGTCAGCCACCGCCTCGGTGATGTATATGCCTTTGGGCATCCCGCTCTGGGCCATGGCCGCCGTGATCTCCTGGCCCTGGATACCGAAATACGGAACCGGGAGGCCATTGCTCATCAGCTCCAGCGCCCCCTTGTAATCGGATACAGACATAACCGACGTCATCCGGCCGCTGTCATCCGGGCTATAGCCTTCCGCTGCCCAGCCAATCAGCTCCCCATCTGTATTCAGGAGAAATGTGCCCGCCCTGGCATCTCCCGGCGTATCCGTATAGAAAATACGTGTGCTTCCATCCACTGCCTTGGCGCTGCGGACCACATAGGAAATAAATCCGTATCCGCTGGAACCGGTAACACCCGCCGGGGAACCAATCGCCGCCACCAGATCTCCCTGCTTTACGCTGTAGGAATTGCCCAGGGCGATAGCTTTTACATGGTCATACTGCCTGTCCTCCATCTGCGCTCCATTTACGCTCACCAAAGCCATACCGGCCACAGAATCCTTCTGTTTTACCGCGCCCGGCAGAATCGTACCGTCTGAAAATGACACCTCAATGGAATCGGCTGTGGCGACCGCCTCATCGGGAACCAGAATCAGGATCTCGCCCCGCGTACGCGCTATCACCACGCCGGAATACTGTCCCGTAGTCTCGATGGGATTGTCAAACCAGTCCATCTCTCTTTGAATGGAATGGACGGAAACCACACCGCCTTCCCACTCCTGGATCAGGTCATGGAGATTGCCGTAAAGACGGTTCAGGTCATCCATGGAATACGGGTATTTCTCCATTTCAGACCGCACCATGTCCTCCACCGGCTCCGTCTCCTCTGAAGCTGCCTTTGTCTCAGACTCCGCAGACTGCGTGGCATCCGGCTCATCCTTTGCAATCGTAATGGGATCCGGCTCTGTTTCCTCAGTACCCAGGAGTTTCTCTGCCGCCGGCTTCACCACGGCAAAGCAAACGGCCGCCGCCGCACCAAAAACCATCCCATAAAATCCCGTCTTAAAGATCCTGACAATGATCTGCCGCCTGGTAGGCGGCTGGCGGACGATCTTTTCGTGGATAAACTGTCTCCGTTTTTCCTGGCCATCGTCCGTTCCTCTATCTTCCTGCTTATCCGCCATCTCGCTCCTCCTTACGAAGAATCTCACCTCTTATTATACGGTTCTCCCGCATAATATGCAAGTTTTTGTTGCCGCAGCAGAGAAACAGAATTTTTCCTATCAAAATATCCCTGGGATGTGGTATACTAGCCCCAGAGCTGGTTATACAGCGAAGCTGAAATGTTTTACCATCCACAGGAGGTTACCTATAAATATGAACCAAAAATCCTTAAAAACCTTAGAATATACAAAGATTATCACTCAACTGGAATCCCATGCGGCCTCTCCTCTGGGAAAGGCGCTTTGCAGAGAACTGACCCCCTCCTCTGATCTGGAGGAAATACGTACCCGCCAGGCCCAGACTACCGACGCAGCTGACCGGGTCCGTTTAAAGGGTTCCGTGTCTTTTTCCGGTCTCAGAGAGATCGGCGGCTCCTTAAAAAGGCTGGAGATCGGCAGTTCCTTAAGCATCCCGGAGCTTCTTTCCATCAGTTCTGTTCTTACCGTAGCAGCCAGAGCCAAATCCTACGGACGCCGGGATGCGGAGGATACGCCTGTCTTTACGCCTCGCTTTCCGGGCCAGAAGCCGCCAAAGCAGACGGAAGCCGCCGAATATGTTCCCGACTCTCTGGATCCGTTTTTCCAGTCCCTTGAGCCTCTTACACCCTTAAATAATGAAATCAAACGCTGTATCATTTCCGAGGATGAAGTGGCAGATGACGCCAGCCCCGGCCTTTCACGGGTGCGCCGTTCTATCAAGGCTGCCGCTGACCGGATCCACACCCAGTTAAATACCATTTTAAATTCCCACCGCACCTACCTTCAGGATGCCGTGATCACCATGAGGGACGGACGCTACTGCCTTCCTGTCAAGGCAGAATACAAGAGCCAGGTATCCGGCATGGTACATGATCAGTCTGCCACTGGCTCCACTCTGTTTATCGAGCCCATGGCCATTATCAGGCTGAACAATGAGATACGGGAACTGGAGATCCAGGAGCAGAAGGAGATTGAAGCCGTTCTGGCCTCACTGAGCAATGAGGCAGCCCCTCACATCGAGGAGCTGCGTCTGAACATGGAACTTCTGGCCCAGCTGGATTTCATTTTTGCAAGAGCCGCCCTGTCCCGCCAGTACCGCTGCAGCGCCCCTGTTTTTAATGACCAGGGCCGCATCCACATCAAGGACGGACGCCATCCCCTTCTGGATCCCCAGAAGGTAGTTCCTGTCAACGTCTGGCTGGGAAAAGATTTTGATCTGCTTATCGTTACCGGCCCCAACACAGGCGGTAAAACCGTTTCCCTAAAGACAGTGGGACTTTTTACCCTTATGGGCCAGGCGGGACTTCACATTCCCGCCTGGGAAGGCTCGGAGCTGGCCGTATTTGACGAGGTTTTTGCCGATATCGGCGATGAACAGAGCATCGAACAGAGCCTCAGTACCTTCTCGGCCCACATGACAAATATTGTAAATATTTTACAGCAGGCAGATTCCCGCTCCCTCTGCCTCTTTGATGAGCTGGGCGCAGGGACGGATCCCACCGAGGGCGCAGCCCTGGCCATCGCCGTCCTGGCCTTCCTCCACAATATGAAATGCCGCACCATGGCCACTACGCATTACAGTGAGTTAAAGGTCTTTGCTCTCACCACCCCAGGCGTAGAAAATGCCTGCTGCGAATTCAGCGTGGAAACCTTACAGCCCACCTACCGTCTGCTTATCGGTATTCCCGGAAAGAGCAACGCCTTTGCCATTTCCCAAAAACTGGGGCTTCCCGATTTCATTATCGAGGATGCAAAGACCCATCTGGAGTCCAAAGACCAGTCCTTTGAGGATCTTCTTGCCAGCCTGGAGACCAGCCGCATCACCATCGAAAAAGAGCAGGAGGAAATCCGCTCTTATAAAGAAGAGATCGCTCAGCTGAAATCACGGCTCACCCAGAAAGAAGAACGGCTGGACGAACGCAAGGACAAGCTGATCCGAAATGCTTCTGAGGAGGCCCAGCGCATTCTGAGAGAGGCCAAGGAAACCGCCGATCAGACCATCCGTCAGATCAACAAGCTGGCCGCTGATTCCGGCGTAGGAAAAGAGCTGGAGGCCCAGAGAACCAGGCTGAGGGAGCAGTTAAAAAAGACGGACGACAAGCTGGCTGTCAAAACAAAAGGTCCTAATCAGCCCGTCTCTCCAAAGAAATTAAAGGTAGGAGACGGCGTCAGGGTTCTTTCCATGAACTTAAAAGGCACGGTCAGCTCTCTTCCTGATGCCAGAGGCGACCTGTTCGTCCAGATGGGTATTCTTCGCTCCAAGGTCAATATAAAGGATCTGGAACTGATCCGCGAGGACGATATAAGCGCCACCTTAGGCGACGGCTCGTCCCATACCTACGGCGGCTCGTCCGGCGTTTCCTCAAAAGCGAAAAAGACATTTTCACAGGCCAAAGGAAATGGAAGCGGCAGCGGCCAGATCCGAATGTCCAAATCATTTTCCGTGGGATCAGAGGTAAACCTCATCGGCATGACCACGGATGAGGCTGTTCCTGCCATGGAAAAATATCTGGACGACGCCTATCTGGCCCATATGCCCAGCGTCCGGGTGGTACACGGCCGCGGCACCGGAGCTTTAAAAGCAGCCTGCCACAAACGCCTGCGCCAGTTAAAGTACGTTAAAGACTTCCGCCTGGGCGAATTTGGTGAGGGCGGAGACGGCGTTACTATCGTGACTTTTAAATAAAATAAACTCCCAAAGCCAGAACTCACCGTGTCCGGGAGTATACACAACCAACAAGGAGGACTTTCACCAATGGCTGAGAAACAGCGGATCCTGATTGTAGATGATGATGCGAATATCGCAGAACTCATTTCCCTGTATTTAATGAAAGAATGTTATGAAACCATGATCGTCGGAGACGGCGAAGCGGCCCTGAGGGTGTTTTCGGAATTTAAGCCCAATCTGGTACTTTTAGACCTGATGCTTCCGGGCATAGATGGCTACCAGGTATGCAGAGAGCTGCGGGCCGGCTCTCAGGTTCCTATTATCATGCTGTCGGCTAAAGGTGAGATTTTTGACAAGGTTCTGGGACTGGAGTTAGGGGCTGATGACTATATGATCAAGCCTTTTGACTCCAAGGAACTGGTAGCCCGTGTAAAGGCGGTTCTGCGCCGTTATCAGTCCGCTCCCGCCGCGGTGTCCTCAGAGCCAAAGCAGCAGGGCGAATATGTGGAATACCCGGATCTCATCGTAAACCTGACCAATTATTCCGTTCTTTACAAGGGCCATTCCGTGGAGATGCCTCCCAAGGAGCTGGAACTTCTCTATTTCCTGGCATCCTCTCCTAACCAGGTTTTTACAAGAGAACAGCTCCTGGACCATATCTGGGGCTATGAATACATCGGCGACACCCGCACTGTGGACGTACATATCAAGCGTCTCCGGGAGAAAATCAAGGATCATGCCAACTGGTCCATTACCACCGTATGGGGAATCGGCTATAAATTTGAGGTAAAGAGGTGATTCCATGACCCGTTCACTCTACTCCAAGTTTGTACTGGGCTATCTGATCTTCGGCCTTCTTGGTTTTATCACCATTGCCACCTTTTCCTCCCGGATCACAAGAGATTTCCTCATCCGGGATCATTCTGAGGCCCTTTATGACGAGGCGAATGCCATTGCCGCCTCCTGCAGCCAGATGTATGAGGGAAAGCACCAGGATCTGACCGCTTTTTCTGCCCAGTTAAAGAGCCTTGGCGCCTACCTTCGGGCAGAAATCTGGGTTGCGGACAACCAGGGATCCATTTTCATGGACAGCAGGGACGGCAGCCGCAGCCAGACGGTGATTCCCAACTTTGATCCCACTGCCTCCGGAAGCCGCTCCTATACCATCGGAAATTATTACGGCCTTTTTGATGAGGATGTCCTCACTGTGTCCGCCCCTGTAACAGGAAATTACACAACCTACGGCTATGTGATCATCCACCTCCCCTTAAACCAGATCTCTCAGTCCCAGAGAGGCATCCTGGACATCCTTTATATTACCTCCGCGGCGGTATTCGGTCTGTCTATGATCATTTTGCTGGTATTTACCCAGACTGTTTATCTGCCTCTGCGCAAGATCACCGTAGGAGCCAAGGAGTATGCCGCCGGACATCTGGACTACCGGATTCAGGTAAACACCCATGATGAAATGGGCTATCTGGCTGATACACTCAACTATATGTCTGACGAGCTGAATAAAATGGAAGAATACCAGAAGAATTTTATTGCCAACGTATCCCACGATTTCCGCTCTCCTCTGACCTCCATCAAGGGCTATCTGGAAGCGGTATTAGACGGCACCATCCCGCCTGATATGTACGAAAAATACCTTTCCAGGGTGATTTCCGAGACAGAACGTCTCCACAAACTTACGGAAAGTATGCTGACTTTAAACTCGCTGGATGCGAAAGGCTACCTGACCCGGACCAATTTTGACATCAACCGTGTCATCAAGGATACGGCAGCCTCTTTTGAGGGTACCTGCGGGCAGAAAAATATCAGCTTCGACCTTACCTTTTCCGACACCATCCAGATGGTATACGCCGACATGGGAAAGATTCAGCAGGTTCTCTATAACCTAATTGACAATGCCATCAAGTTCAGCCACAACGATTCCATGATTTATATCCAGGCCGCCGGCCAGTATGAGAAGGTATTTGTTTCCGTAAAGGATACAGGCATCGGTATTCCAAAGGACAGCCTAAAGAAGATCTGGGAACGTTTCTATAAGACGGATCTCTCCCGTGGAAAGGATAAAAAAGGCACCGGACTTGGGCTTTCTATTGTAAAAGAGATTTTACAGGCCCATGGTGAAAATATCGACGTCATCAGTACAGAGGGAGTGGGGACTGAGTTTATTTTCTCGCTGCCCCGTTCCACTGCTCTGTAAGCTTTCCGCCATATGCAGCCATCCTCCACCTCTGTCTGCTGACGGTACCCCCGATCCATCTACTTTGGACAAATGGGGGTATTTTGCTTTTTTCGTAACTGTTCAGGGCGGGGCGTTTTCTTAAATTCCTTTGATTGCAAGTCTCTTCTTTCCACCAGATCCATTTTATGGTATACTCCTCATAAGCGAATACTCCCGAACTTCTTTACCGTCATATTTTCGGGAGTATGAACCCAACCGGACACACTCTGTACGGAAATTCTGCCGCCATATTCGGCAGAATCTATCCTGTACGGGTTTCCTGTTACAGCGAATCATATGAGAGCCGCCGGTTACGGCTCTCACAGAGAAAGGATGGAAGATTATGACCCAATTTAAAAAAGCAGCGGCCTTTTTTATGGCTGCAGCCCTTCTCTCCTCTGCCTTCGCTCCTGCCGCCATGGCTGACAGCAAGACAAAGGTAGGCAAGATTTATCTGACCCTTGATTCAGACATCCGCGCGGGAAGCAGCGGCGGAGAGGTGGAGGCAACACCCACCGGAGACAACACAGACCTTTATTATGTAGATGCAGTAGAGGTGGTAAATGACGAGGGAGATAACTGGTCCAAGTCCAATCCTCCAGAGGTAGATATCACCCTGGGACTGGAAAACGAGGACGACTACACCTTCTCCGGTACCTCCTCCAGCAGCTTCAAATTTACCCTGGACAGCTCCATCAAATCCCGTTTTGACAAGATCAAGTTCGTAAATGCAAAAAAATCTGACGGCGGGGCAACCATGACCATCACTGTAAAGCTTATTTTCGACGAGGATGCCGATATGAGTGACGCTCCCGCCCCTTCAAATGCAGACTGGGATTCCAGCACTCCCGGCCTTGCTGTATGGGACGACGTGAACTCTGCCAAATATTTTCAGGTTGAGCTGTACCGCGACGGTTCTCTTGTAACGTCTCCTGACGGCGGAAGCTCTACCCTGTCTGTATATGATACTCATTACGATTTCTCCTCCTGGATGACCCAGAGCGGAAACTACACCTTCAAGGTTCGTTCCGTCAAATACAGCAATAATGCCAAGAGCAGCTGGGTCAGCTCCTCCAGGCAGTCAGTCGGCGCCTCCGAGGGCTGGAAAAAAGCCGCCGACAATATACGCTGGTGGTGGCAGAACAGCGACGGCACCTATCCTGTCTCCCAGTGGAAGGAGATAAACGGCAAGTGGTACTATTTCGACGCCCAGGGATATATGGCTACGGGATGGATTCAGGTAAATGGCCTGTACTACTATCTGGATCCCGCCACCGGCGCCATGTATGCCAACTGCTATACACCAGATCACTTCTGGGTAGACGAAAACGGAGTCTGGAGACAGTAGAACATTTTCTGTTCATACTGTCTGTAACGGCGGATACTGCATGAGTAGTGCGGTGTCCGCTGTTTTTGATTGCAGATTACCGGCTGCTCATCAGAGCGCAGAAAGAATTTATCTCATCTGCACTGCAGGTTTCCAGAGCCAAACATGAAAACGGCGGCATTCCTTACGTACAGGAACACCGCCTTATAAAAATATACCAGGAGAGGATTCTCCATCCCCTGCCTACAGTATCAGTCTGGCCGCACCATAAATCCCCGCGTCATTTCCAAGGGTAGCAAGTCCCAGTTTTGGCTTATTGGGGGAAATGGGGGTGAAATGGTCATAATCCTTCTGCACCATGTCGATGAGGAACTGGCCGGCCTTGGAGACGCCGCCTCCGATGACGAAGATCTCCGGATCTATGATAAGGGCAATTTGAGACAGCGCCAGGCCCAGATAACGGCTTACCACCGCCATCACCTCCAACGCCAGTCCATCGCCCTCCTTGGCTGCATCCAGCACATTTTTAGCAGTCACTGCATCGCCGTATGCGCGAAGAGAGGATGGCGTATCTGTGGACTCCATCTTCCTTCTGGCTTCTCTTGCAATACCGGTCGCAGAGCAGATCTGCTCTACGCAGCCCTGACCGCCGCAGTTGCAGTATTCCTTCCCATCCTCTCTCACATGGATGTGACCAATCTCACCGCCCAGGCCGTGACGTCCGGCCACGATCTTCTGATCCAGAATCACGCCGCCGCCTACGCCGGTGCCAAGGGTGATCATCACAAGGTCGCCGTAGCCCTTACCGCCGCCCTGCCACATTTCACCGAGAGCAGCTACATTTGCGTCATTGCCGCTTTTCACAGGAAGTCCGTCTAAAAGCCCGCTTAACTCCTTCTGCGGATTTACATTATGCCATCCAAGGTTTACACAGACCTCTACGTTTCCGTCCGGCATCACCGGCCCCGGAACGCCAAGTCCCGCTCCCACAACGTCCTTTTTCAGGTCCAGCCCCATTGATGATACCTTTTCACGGATCGAGGCGGCTACATCTGCAAGAATATGCCTTCCGCCCTCCTCCTTACGGGTTGTTACCTCCCATTTATCCACCAGTTCTCCGGTAGTTTCAAAGATTCCCAGCTTAACGCTGGTGCCTCCTACGTCTACGCCAATGCATTTCATCCCCATAGTATTTCTTCCTTTCTGCAATCATATATTTATGGCTCATACGCCGGACTGGGATCCGGCTGTTATCCATCATGAATCATTTCCTTCTACCGCATACGGATCTCCTGAATCTTCTGCGGCCCCATAACCAAAAGGGTGCCCGGAAGGCTGCCGGCGGATATCTTGGACACCGAAAAATCAAAGGTGCCATTGAATTTCTCCGTCCCTGCCATATTATAGACGCGGCAGGAATTATCATTATAAAGAAGAACCAGATCTCCGTCAATGTCAAAACCGCTGTACTGGTAGGTAAAGGCTCTTTCAAATACCTGGCTGCCGTCCGAACGATACACATGAAGGCGATATGGATCCGATCCCTCGGAGTTGTCCGTAATCACAGCGGCATACTGATCCGAATAGCTGATGCTGCGGATATTTTCATTTAAAAGGATCTGGGCCTTGGATTCCGGCGAGGTCTCGATCCGGGTAGAGAAAAACTGCAGTCCCTTGTCCGTAAATATTACCGCATGGCTGTCATCCATAAAATGTACCCGGCCCGCCATGGCATCTGCCAGATCCTGAGGCATGAACACGCCTACCACCCGCTTGGGATCGTTCTTTCCCAGACCGAAGTTGTAAAATACCACCTTATTCCTGATCATCCCGTCCTCCAGGTACATAAAGGAAGTGATCCACTGTGTCCCACTGGGAGAAAGGCTTACATCCACCGGATTTCCATCGCCGGAAAGAAGGGATTTTACATAGATATCCAGAGGATTTCCGTCCTTTTTATACAGGTAAATGTAGCTGGCCCTGGAATCCTCCTCCACCGCAGCCGTAACACCTTTTGCAGAAATAGAGAGCGCCAGAACAGGCAGAGAGGTAGCTGCCTGTCCCTGCTGTCCGTTTTTGTCGCAAATATAAATGGAATTGCCCTGACGGTCCCCGATGGCAGCGTAATCACCGTTTACAGCCACTATGGGATTTTTCATCTCATAACTTAAAATCCATACGGCTTTTCCCCTGGCGTCCAGATAGGAAGCGCCGTCCTTCGTGTATTTGATCACACCGTCGGCAAAATCCACAAAGCCGCAGAAGTTTCCCTCCGCCGCAATGCTCTCCCCCTGCCCATCTTCTGTGAAGCCAGACTCCCAGACTACCTGGTAGTCTGCAAATGACTGATAGCGGTCATAGTAGAATAATCCCGCTGCTGCAAGCGCTGCAAGAATACCTATTATCATGGCAATACGCAGCCTGCGCTTAATGGTTCTCTGATGGGCTGTGCGCAGGATCTCCTCACTGTCCTCGTCTTTAGGGTAAGCCGCAGCCGCCGGAACAACCTGTTTTCTCAGCTGATTTTTTTTATTTTCACGGCTCATTGAATGGTTATTGCCCATTTTGCGGCCTCCTGATTTTTGATATACGGATTAAGTATACAACATTTTCAGGATATGCGCACTAGGAAAATGAGAATTACCAAAACGCGCCGGCTCGTCCGATTCTGCGCTTTAACAGCCGATTACGGCATCAGAAGTTTCTGCCCCGCATAAATACTGTTTTGATCTCCCAGGTCATTGATACGGCAGATTTCATCTACCCTGTTAACATTGTGATATACCTTAAAGCAGATGCCATAGAGCGTCTCCCCTTCGCCCACGGTATAAACCTTATAAGACGGGGCAGAAACGGTTTCCGCAGAGGTGCTCTTCTCATTTTCAAGAACTGTTTCTTCCGTCACGCCTTCAGGCGCCTGACTCTTTATGACCGTCTCTTCTGTTTCGTTATCCCTCTCCTCCATGGTCTCAGGCGTTACCGCAGCGGGCTTTTCACCTGCCGTAACCTCTGTCTCCGTCCGGGCTGTTTCCTCAGAAGGATACACCTTTGCGGCAGCCTCCTCGATCCATTTTTCGTCATCCTCTTTTCCGGAAGCCAGAAGTCCAGACCGGACAACCCCCTCCGGCAGTACCGAGGCAATCACATTTTCCATTTGGTGCATTTTTTTATAGTTATTAAACATAGCTACTCCGCCTGCCAGCACGGTAATAGCCAGAGCCGTACACACCATAGACAACGCCCCTACCGTACTGCGGTGACGAATCACCTCGCCTTTGCGTTCTTCCATTTTCTGTCGGAAGTCCTGAATCGCCCGGTCATTAACACCGGCCTCTGCTCTGGGAACGTCCTTTCTGGCAATCATATAGTCCTGCATCATCTGATTTCGTTCATAATAAATGCTGTATCCCCGCAGCTTATAAAATCCGTCCGAAGAGGTAATATACACCGACTCTTCCCCTTCTAAACCGCTGTTTAAATACATCAGCTGGTTCTTTCCCGTAAAATAATGGCTATGTTCCCTCCAGTAATTCAGAGGATTTAACGTACAGCCCGGATTTCCGCACAGAAACCATCCCTGAACCGTTCGTTTTGGAAAACGATTTTCCACCTCCTGATATGCCTTTTTCCAGGCGTCCTCTGTAAAGGCTACCTTCTCCCCCTCCTTTGTAACCGTTTCCATTTCCAGAGCGCCATCTACAAAAACATACGGCACATCCTCATGGATCTCCCTGCTTCCCAAAAGAAGTCCCACACGCAAATCCGATCCCTTTGGGGGCCGCAACTGTTTTAAATATGTATTAACATAATCCTCCACATACAGTTTCAATACCTGATCCCGCTCTCCAATCTGCCGTATATTTTTTGGCAGCTTCGGAAACAGCTCATATAATTCTCCCATCTGCTCACCCCTTTTATGAATTTGTCCTACAAATGCGTAAAAAAAGACACATCCGTTTCCAGATATGTCCCAGTATAGCAGGTCTTTCCCGCAAAGTTTGTCATATTATGGCGGCATTTTCCCAAAATCGTTCGACAAGGGAAATACTTTCGCATATGCAGTCGGCCATCTTCATCACCATGGACAGACGAACGCTTTGGAGCATCACCGGATCGCGGCTGCCGGCCCCGCCTACAATGCCGGTAATGGAGATATCTCCCACTGCTTCCAGGTCCTTTGACACTCCAAGTCCCGGCTGCAGAGCGCCGCGCCCCAGGGTAGCGTAGCCCACATGATCCGGGCTGCCCACAGAGGCGTCAATGGCTACTACTACGTAACGGGAGTAATGAGCCCGGATGTAACGGACATAAAGCTCCAGATTCATGGCATGAACCGGCTTATCCAGAGTGCCAATCACCGCCGCGCCCCGCAGAGAGCGTCTGCGCAGCTTATGGCCTACCAGAGGCCCCAGACTGTCCCCCGTAGACCGGTCTGTTCCGATACACAGGAACATAACGCCCTCTTTCCCTTTTTCTTCCATTTCTTCCATGATCATGCGGTTTAAATTTACAGCAAAACGCTCTGCCTCAAACTCTCCCGCTGTATCATAGTATGAAATATCTTCCCGTTTCAGGATGCCGGATGTTTTCCACAATTTCATGTCTGTACTGTCCCCTTATCCACGGAAGGTGAAGTGTTTTCACCATTTTTATGGTCAGAGGACACAAGACACGTCCTCTTCCTCTGATAGTAGTATAGACCCTGAAAATGGAAAATATGCGTTTCTTTAATCAAATAACTTTTCTTTGTAAACGCCGTCCCGAATCAGTCCGCGGATCGCCTCCACGACTGCCTGCTTATCCTCCTGATAGGTCACGCCAAACCATTTATCAGGCGTATCCAGAACACGGACTCTTGCGCGTCCTGTCTGTACTAAATCATCAATGATCTTAGGAAGGAGATACTCTGCCTTAATATCTCCCGGTTTTAAGCTGTCTAAAAAACTGGGGAAACCTTTCTCCAACTCATCTAAAAAGCTGACAGGAAGTCCCCACATATTCATAGACACTGGCTGTCCGGCCTCTACAGATACAGGGTTTCCGGTTTCGTCTGCCGCCAAAATCCCGTCTGCGCTGCGGCGGATATCATAGGTTTCCGTGACATTTTTAAGGAACCCATTTTCCACATGGCAGACGCCTCTGGTTACACTTCCATTGTCGCTTAAGGTATTTTCCAGTACAAAGCCTCCCATACAGATATCATACACATCCGCATCTTCATCCATCTCATTTACCATATATTCATGAATCCGCCTGAAGCCTTCCTTACCATAGTAATCATCTGCATTGATCACAAGGAAGGGGCAGTCGATCAGTCCCCTGATCATAAGGACTGCCTGTCCTGTTCCCCAGGGTTTCTTTCTGCCCTCCGACACCTCATATCCCTCCGGAAGAGCAGAAAGCTCCTGATAAGCATAGATAACGGGGATCTGTTTCTCGATCCGGCTGCCGATAATCTCCCTGAAATCCTTTTCCAGGTCCCGGCGGATAATAAACACTACTTTGCTGAACCCTGCCTCAATGGCATCATGAATGGAATAGTCCATGATAATCTCCCCATTAGGCCCCACAGGAGCCAGCTGCTTGATGCCGCCTCCGAAACGGCTGCCGATTCCGGCCGCCATGATAACTAATGCTGTTTCTTTCATAATGATGGCTTCTCCTTTGCTTCATTCTGCATTTATATTCCCTCTCGTCTGCAGTACTGCAGAAAAGAGAGTCCTGTGGACACTATATTAGAACATTATCCAAAAAAAAGCAATGGCGCTTTTATCCCTGTGTTCCCGTCTGAATTTTTTTCCTCTGGCAAAATATTCATATAAATAATATACTCTTAGCACCATGAACACAAAAGATTCTGGAAATTCTTTCCAAGGAGAGACTATGAAGAAAATCAAACAAATCATGGCCTTACTTCTATGTGGGATAATGGTCACTGCCCAGACCTCATTTACGGTTCGGGCGGAAGCTCCAATCGGGCAGGGAGGCCTGTGCGAGCACCATCCCGTCCACACGCAGGAATGTGGTTACACGCCTGCGGATCCAGGCGCTCCGTGCACACATACGCACGATGACGACTGTTTCATCTCTGTTAAAAACTGTATTCATGTACACACGGCTGAGTGCTATTCCGAATCCGAAACGGATCCGGAGGCCACACCTGCCACAGCCCGCCGGAGGGAACCGGTAAACTGCACCCATGTATGCAGCGCTGAAAGCGGCTGTATTACTCAACAAACAAACTGTACCCATGTTCATGACAGCGCCTGCGGATACCGCGCGGCAAAGCCAGGAAGTCCCTGTACCTTCCACTGCGGCATCTGCAGTCCAGATGCCGGACAGCCGGATAATTCTTCCCCTCCCCCTATAGAAAACCTTCCGGCAGACAGGCAGGAGTCATGTACCTGTGATGTGCGCTGCACTGCTGATGCCGTTAATACGGACTGTGCCGTCTGCGGGGGAGAAAATGGAGATCTGAGTATGTGCACCGGAAAGGAAACGAAAGCAGCGTCAGTCTATTCAACTGCAAAAGATCCCATGAATGTTTACACCTACGCACAGTTTCAAAACTCCGATACCTCTGGCAACGGCTCTGTGGAATTTCCATACAACCGGTTTGAAGACGCCATGGAAAACGTGGAGGACGGCGGAACAATTTATATCATTGATAAAGCATTTCTCAATGACCAGGGAAATTATAAGACCTATGTCTTTGATAAAAACGTCACCATCCGTCCGGCTCCCGGACAGAACAGCGCCGACTTTCTTGTCCGTTCTTCCGGTATTGTCCTCGGCGCTGACGTAACCATTGAAAATATGACATTAAGCCTGACCAGCAAAGTACGGGCTGCTATTTTTGCCAACGGACACCACCTGACCCTTTCCAATATAAAACGAGGCGCCGGAGCCAGGGCAATACATCTGTACGCCGGCGGGACTCCGGATTCTTCCAGCTATTCCGGAGATCATGGTGCTATCACTGTAACAGGGAGCTGTGAGCTTGGAAATATATACGGCGGCGGCCTTGAAAGTGAAAGCGGTGACGCTCATATCCTGATCAATAAAGGATCTAAAACAGGAAACATATATGCCTGCGGCTCGGACCGTTCCAATGTTGATCCCGACAATATGTTTGATATAACCGAACCTCCGGATCCTGTGGCAAATCCGAAATATACATCCGGTGATATTACCATAGATCTTGCAAACGGCCATACGGTAAAAGCCATTGAAGGAGCGGGGGCAAGTTCCACCTATGTAACCGCCTGCCCCGTTTATCCTGCCAGCATGGCTCTGACAGATATTACAGGCCTGACCCTGACCAGCGGCACCATTATGGCTTCCAGCTTAACGGGCAACGCCAGAGGAAGTATCGATATTGATCTGCAGAACGGATCGGCTCTTGATATGTCCGGATTAAATTCCCTTCCTGCGGTCGGTACACTCAAAGGCTCTGGCGGCACTTTCATTTTAAAGCAGGATGCCTGCCTGACAGCCAATACCTTTACCGGACGGGTTCGTTTTGCAGCCGGAAGCTATTTTAACGGAAAATCAGGACGCGTTACGGTTGGGCATACGTATCTTCAGGTGACAGATCCAAATTCTGACGGAAAGCTGGACTTTTCACCCGATGACAGCCAGACAAATATCGGCATGAAACGAAAAGGCGATGGCTGGACTGCCAGCGAGGTTATCGTTTACCCCAGTCAGGTAACCATCGACATCTCGCACAATGGGGCAACTGTAAACCAGGCCTTTCCAATGCAGACTCTGAATATCACCGCCAGAGCGGAGCGTTCCGGCAAAGCAGCATCAGAAGCGCCAAAGCTGAATGAAATGCGGCTTCTGATCAATGGAACCCCTGTTGAAACGAAGAAAACGGACGCTGCGGGAACTGTTTCTTTCTCCCCCCTTTCCGTCCTTCCCTCCACCGGATTCCGGCCTGGCGAAAATACGGTTTCTGTGGAATATGGCGGGGGAGACATTGCTGAGGATCTTGACAGTTCCGCTGCAAAGGCAGTTTTATATGTCAGCAAGGTTCCCGTGGAACTGAAAACCGGCAGCTACCCATCTGTTCCCTATAACGGGCAATCCCAGATTCCAGAATACACTCTGGTTCTGTCCGATGATAAGACTGAGGTTTTGCCGGAACTTCTTCCTGCAAAAGGCCAGATACTGTTCACTGCGAGAAAATACAAGGGAGCCGATCTTTCGGACGAAGTTCTTACCGATGTGGTCTTTCCGGGAAAATACAAACTTTCCTGGCAGATTCCAGGTCAGGCTCAATGGCTGGCTGAAAGCACACTCGACGGCTATATAGAGATTACACCCGCAGGTCCTGTCCTTTCGGCTTCCTATCAGGTAACAGACAAAGAGGCGCTTAAGGTTCTGACTGATATTACAGTGACTGGTGTCAACGGAGGGGACGTACCCTCAGGAGACGTAACTGTACGAACTGCGTACGGCACGGAAAAAACAGCAGCGCTCCAGAATGGCCATGCTCAAATCGAATTTACAATGCCCGTAGCTGAAAAAACCGCATTTGAAATATACTACCACGAGCCCACGGCAGATTCTTATACCGCTCCGGTCTACAGCGATGCACAAATCCATCTCGATATTGACCTGTCTGATGGGGGCAGCAATCATGGTGGTGGTTCCGGTAATAACGGCGGTTCCGGTGGTGGTGGTTCTTCTTCCGGCGGCGGCAGACCCAGCGGC
>OASY01000513.1_pt1 | contig 25604 bp, 27 predicted proteins | sample 1501231 | NCBI WGS metagenome assembly OASY01 (sample SAMEA2579917, study PRJEB22360) | human gut metagenome | biome: human gut; feature: human-associated habitat; material: faeces | place: Denmark | collected 2008/2010 | reverse complement strand
TCTGGTCGTGGCTCGATCAGCAGAAGCCCGTCCGGAATACCCGGATGGATAAAGCCGTGAATTACGTTCTTAACCGACGTGATACAGCGGAGACTTATCTGGAAGACGGACGGTGCAGCTTTACCAATAATCTCAGTGAGAATGCAATTCGTCCATTCGCAGTAGGCCGGAAGAACTGGCTCTTCAGCAGTTCCGTAGAGGGAGCGAATGCCAGCGCAGTAGTCTACACAATAGTTGAGATGGCAAAAGCATACGATCTGAATATTTATGGGTATCTTAAATTTTTACTGGAGCATCGGCCAAGTAAAGATATGACCGATGAACAGCTGGCAGAGCTAGCACCTTGGAGTGAAAAACTCCAATCTATCAAAAATCGCATGTGAATTATAGTGAATTACTCCAACCCGCAAAGGGCTGGGGTAATTTTATATCTGACCGCATCATTATTTGGCGGTTACAAAATATGCAACGAAAGACGATATGATAAAAAGTAAGAGGAGCCATGGTGTGATAAGCCATAGGTTCCTTTTACTTTCTAAAGGAGTAACATGCCAAAACTTATTTTTACTTCCCGATATTTAAAAGATGCGCAGCCATCTCAGAAGGAAAATTATGTCCATTATATTGGAACGCGGAAAGGTGTAGAGAAAATTGATACGAGTAAAAAGCATCTCCCGGCAACGGTTAGCCAAAAGAGGTTGGTGCATCAGCTGCTGCAGGATTTTCCTGTGGCAAAAGAAATGCTGGAGTATGAAGATTATAATGGTCCGTAGAATTTAGACAAAATTTTAAATAGTTTATCGTTAGGTCACACATACTAATCATAAAGGAGAGTGACTATATGCGAAAAACTTATTCGCCTGAATTCAAGGCAAAGCTTGTTATGGAAGTTTTGCGTGGTGAACGTTTGTTGAATGAAATTGCTTCTGAAAACAATGTTCATCCCAACATGCTCACACGTTGGAAAACAGATGCTACCAATAATTTCCATATACTCTTTGAAAACGAAAATGCTAAAATACGTAAGCAGGCCAAAGATTATGAGGCTCAAATTGAAGAACTTTATAAACAGATTGGAAAATTGACCGCTCAGTATGAGTGGATGAAAAAAAAATCTGGAATCTAATTTTCATCGTAAACAGCGTATCCTTATGGTTGACTGGAATGATCCGGTATTTCCTGTGTCAGTTCAGGCGCAGATGTTATCTTTAAACCGTTCGTCATTATATTATAAACCACTTCCTTCTTCAGAATGGGATTTGCAGTTAAACCGGCTGATTGATATTACTTATACGAAGCACCCTGAATTTGGATATCGCCGAATTACCGCATGGTTAGAAAGCTGCTATGGCTTTCATGCAGATAAAAAGACCGTGCTATCCCGCATGCAGGAGATGGGCATACAGGCTGTTTATCCCAGACAGAATACCAGTAAGCCCAACCCGGCTAATAAAATCTATCCTTATCTCTTAAAGGATGTGCAGGCCAGTTATCCCAACCATGTCTGGAGCATTGATATCACTTATATTCCAATACGGAAAAGCTGGCTTTATCTGACAGCTATTATTGACTGGTATTCAAGATATGTGCTTTCATGGACAATGAATGACACCCTGGAAATTCCATTCGTATTGGAAGCCTGTAAATACGCTCTGAGGGACGCCAGGCCCAGTATCATGAACAGCGATCAGGGGAGCCATTTTACCAGTCCCAAATATATTAATTTATTTTTAGAAGCAGGAGTTCTGATTAGCATGGACCATAGGGGACGGGCATATGACAATATCTTTATCGAACGTTTTTGGCGTAGTCTGAAATATGAAGATATCTATCTGAAAGACTATAGCTATCCCAGGGAAGCACGGTTGGGAATCCGTAAATATATGGATTTTTACAACAACAAGCGCCCACATCAGAGTTTAGGCTACAAAACACCTGCTGGAGTGTATTTTGACAGGGAATAACTTCCTTCCCTGTCAGAATATTACTTGAGTATAATCAATGTATCAAGGATGCAAGCACCGCTTCGCGGCAGGTCCTTGACACATTGATTATCCCCAAGTCCATTATCATTAAGGGAAGCAAGGGATAGTATGTTCCAATATTTTACAGGAACGTACGTTTGCCACCTAACGATAAATTTATTAAAAAACTGTCTTGACAAAACGGGTCACCATAGATTATCAAAGAAAACCGACAATAGAAAATGCTTCAGAATTTATCTCTTGTGCATTAGAACAGAATCTTGATCTGGCAGCGAAGCGAAAAAATTATGTGGACTATCTTGCATACCTTCCCCGCGTAGAAAAGATAGGAGAGCATGGCCTGTTTACAGATGAGGGGGAACCGGTGGTTCTCGGACAGGTGCAGAAACAGGTGGCGGAGCACAAGGGAATTGTGTGGACACATGTGATTTCCCTTCGGCGTGAGGATGCTGACCGGTTAGGGTACGACAGTGCTGTTCAGTGGATGGCATTGTTGCGTTCTAAACGGGCAATGCTGTATAAGCATATGAAAATTGACAGCGCTAATCTGAAATGGTATGCTGCATTTCACAATGAGAGCCATCATCCTCATGTTCATCTTCTGGTGTACTCAGCAAAAGATAGAGAAGGATATCTGACAAAGCAGTCAATTGAGGCCATGCGTTCTGAGCTGGCACATGATATTTTCCGCCAGGATTTTGCAAATATTTATGAGAAGCAGACTCAGTCCCGTACAGATTTAAAGGAACGATCTGAAGCGGTGATAAAAATATGGATAGATGAAATACGGGCGGGGACGTTCCAGAGTTCGGAAATTGAAATCAGTATGCTGCAGCTTTCTAAACGACTGCAGAATACAGGCGGAAAAAAAGTTTACGGTTATTTGAAGAGGGATGTAAAGGATCTGGTTGATCACATCGTGGATGAGCTGGAGAAAGATGACCGGGTGTCTGCCCTATACCGGGAATGGGGGCTATGGCAAGACGAGATCGTGAGAACTTACCGGAAGCAGCCGGAAGAATTACCGCCTTTATCAAAACAGCCTAAATTGAAAAACATCAAAAATATGGTGATTGCAGAAGCATTAAAGCTTGGCAGTCATCATTTTTTGTTTGAAGAGAATGAAGATAGATACTCAGAACCAGAGGATGATTTTCTTATACAGGAACCAGAGCCGATGGCAGAGCTGACAGGGGAATTGGATTCGGACTATATGGAGGAGGAACTCAAGAGAGAGCCTTTTTATAATGGCAGAAAAGGAACATCTGGTTCCAGCTGGTGGACAGATGGATATAAGCAGGCAAGGAACTATCTGTATGGCAGTGATTCTGCGCCACAGGATTTTGAAAAGGCATATCAGAGGTTCCTTCAGGAAGCAGGGCAGGGGAACGGGTTTGCCATGCAGGACCTTGACCGGATGTTTGTGGACGGCTTAGGACGGGATGCGGATATGATTCTGGCACAGAAATGGTATGAGAAAGCATTGGATGCATTTCAGGTAAGAGAAAAGTTTGTAAAGGAGAGGCAGAAACCCTATCTGCAATATCGTATTGGGAAAATGTATGCTTCTGGTTTGGGTACAGAACAAAACTATGAAAAGGCGGCACACTGGTTTTCCCAGGCGGCTGCAATGGATCATAAGTATGCCCAGTATTCTCTGGCCGGGCTTTATCGCCGGGGACAGGGGGTGGAGAAAAATGATACGCGGGCGTTTTCTCTGTATATGAGTTCAGCAGATCGAATGGAAGGGTAACCGTTACAGGATCCTGATTTTGAAATTCAATGGCGTCAATGATTTCGCCTATATTTAACTCTCTGAGTTTACGTTTTGTTTCATCGTTAAGCATTAGCTATTACCTCCATCAATCATAGTAGTCACTTCCACGGAGATATCCCATGGAATCATCGTCCGGTCCATCAGACTGCTTGGAATCAAGATACATCTTATCTTGATTCGCAGCCAGTATAGATTTAAGATGGTGGTAACGGGGCTTCTTAATTCCTTTGGTAATAGCAAACTCGCAGGCCGTTTCCAGGCGGGCCTCCGAATACGTTTTGCTCAGGCGCAGCACAGCCAGTGAAGGATTATAGCCCTGTTCTTTTATGGATACACCATCAAAGATACGGTTAATGGTCTTGGCAGTATAAGGACCAATGGCAGCTGCCCAGTTCTTAATACGCTCATCATCCCAGGGTGTAACCTTGAACTGTTCCGGCATATCCTCCGGATGGGTAGAATACTGATTTTTCCTTCCGGCAGCAAAGCGGTTGTGCGTCGCAATTCGATTGTCTTTATAATAGATTTCTACTGTCGTATCAGTAACCCTGAGATCAACAGTTTTACGAGCATACTGATAAGGGCAAGAGTATCTGTTCTTTTCGAATACCACATGAAAGTCGAGATTAACAGCTCTGCCATAAACCCAGGTGGCGATTTCATAAGGAATCTCCGGTAACGCATGTAAGTATTCCTTTTCATCAAGGAAAGCGTCATATCGTGAACCTTCACGCTTCTGAAAGTTTTCGTGATTAAATTCATAGAGTTTTTTTGCTACAGCAGCCTTGAGATCCTCAAAGCTGTAAAATACATCGTTCCTAAGTTTAGCAATGATGGCTGTAGCCACTTTACCGACAGTACCCTCAACAGATGCTTTTTGTTTTGGCTTTTTAACCTGTGCAGGCATTATGGCGGTCATATAATGCTGACCCAGAGCTTCATAATCCGCTGTAAGGATGATTTCGCCTTCTCTCGGATGAGTGACAACACCTGTTTTTAAATTATCACAAACAAGTCTTGTGGTGACCCCTTCAAAGTATTCATACATTCTTACATGACAACGGATGAAGGTATCCATCTTCATGTCGCAAGTAGGCTCAACGTAAGAATACTGGCTGTAAGGCATGGTGGCAACAGATATACTGTAACAACTTCACCGGTTGAGGTATCAACATAGCTCGTTGTTGGGCCAGACCAGTCAACTTCAGTCTTTACACCAGGCTTATTTTCGAGATGATTTGTAAGTTTGTTAACGGTTACATGATTACCATAACCTTCGCAAAATTTTGTGTATCCCATAGGGATTGAATCATCTTCCAGACATTTGTCCTTATACTCCTGCCATAGAAGTTTAAGAGTAACACCTGTCTTTCTGAGTTCCTGATGAATGTATTCATAATCAGGATCCTTATACAGGTCGTCTACAGCATGTTTGTCCGGATAAAACATACGATAGACTTCATTTTCGTCAAGGAATCGGACATCCCTATAGGTAATGCCTTTCTCATCTGCGATATGAAAGACATCGCTGACAGAGTGCCTTGACATGTGACGAGTGGACGCAATCCCGTTGCGGGACATATGTGCATCCCGAAGCTCTAAGATGAGCTTCACATTAATTTTTTTGGCCATAGCATTGGCCTCCTTCCGTTAGATTTGAGACATAAAGCCTCTGAAACTATTCTAACGAAAGTGGTGCTATTGCGTGAATTGTTATTATAAATAAAGCAAGGTAGGGCTATACCGCGAATGGGTGGGGCTCAAATGCGTATCGAGTGGGCTCGGAGCCCGAAATAATCAGCAACAAAGAAGTGGACGATGCCAATCCGGAACTGGGGCCAGGTATATGGGGAACTGAGTCTCATGTATGAGGGCCGGCTGCCGATCTAAGGAAATCTAGAACCGTTCAGGACAGGCGGGAATCCGCCTGTTCTTGACATACGCAGATCGTTTACCTTCGAGTTCATATCATCTCTCTTCAGATTGTTTTGTTGAAACTTTAATCATTCTAAACCATAAAACTGTATTTTCCAGCCATCATCCTTTTTAATAAATTCCATTGTAAGATTCTGAAACCTGTCGCTTGAACTGTTATCTTTATATTGAGCATAAACCACACAAACATCGTCTATATTCTTTTCTGTTATATCAGAAATCCCCTTAAATACAACAGAAGATAAATCAGGAGCATTTTCAGGGTCAGAATATGCATCTATATCCCATTCATATGGGGAAATTAAATAATCTTTTAAAGTATCAATATCTCCATTAAAATATGCTAAAAGAAAATGAGTTGCCATATTTTCGAGCTCTTGTGCATCTTTTGATAAGGAATTTGATTCTTCTGTTTCATTACTTGCCACATCGGTATCTGCGCTTGATCCTGTTTCATCCAGCTCTATTATAGATATATCTGTATTATCTATAGGCGTAGTCATTTCGTTTTCAGGTGAAGCAGATTGAGTGGGTGTACAAGCGACAAGTGTAGGAATACATAGTATCGCAATTAATATCATTAATATGCTGCGTTTGCCATGATTCAGAAGGTTTGATTTGTTAAGTGATTGAATGTTCATTTTTCGTTCTCCTTTTTCTATAAAATATTTTCATAATTGAGTTTCTAATTCTCCCCAATATCTCTTATTAATAGGCATAACCGGTTATAAAACACAACAAACATTTATTTTTAGAAAGGAGTAAACACATTATGAGAGTTTACATTTCACCATCCAGTCAGACAGAAAACGTAGGCGTAGGCAGTTATGGAACCGAAGCCGCCAGAATGCAGCAGTTGTCAAATATTGTGGTAGCCGCTCTTAGAAATATGGGGCATACCGTATATGGTGGGGATAACAGCTTGACGTTAAGCCAGCGAATCCAGGCATCCAACAACACAGGAGTTGATTGCCATGTTGCACTTCACTCCAATGCAGGAGGCGGTACCGGTCCTGAAGTATGGTACTATTCTACTTCCAATAATGGTAAGCGGCTGGCACAGAACATCTTAGCAGAAATCGAAGATGTTTCTGGCTGCCCGAAATCCAGAGGCGTAAAAGGCTCAACTGATTATGCTGAACTGAAGCAGACCTCGGCTCCGGCTGTTATTGTTGAAGTCGCTTTTCATGACAACGCCAGCGATGTTAACTGGATTATCGGCCATATGAATGAAATCGGTCAGGCCATTGCAAATGGAATCAACGCTTTCTAAAATCTGGTCAATAAAAAGGCGGTAATTAGAGGGGCTGTTGCACCAAAAGATATAAGGATCAGGGTGTAACAGCTCTTCTTGAAGTTAGAGCATAATCATTTATTTATAGCAAATTCAAGTATGTAGCCAAATCCAACAAAGCGTAATGGCTCATCACCATCCACTTTATGTAGGATATCAACTGCTCATGTGTCTGAGTTTCCCTTATCTTAGCTTCATTCGAATTCATAATGATGTTTATTCATCTTCGCAAAAGATTGTGGCTGGTCATTTGCTGGTGCACCATTTGAAGGTACAATCTAAGAGCGTCCGACTGCCAGGAAACATACGGTGAGCATGGTAGCTGTTGCCTGTGCAATATTCTTTTTCATAATTGATTTACATACCTCCATAAAAAAGATTATTTTAAACTATAGGACAGCAACGCTTAATCGTCTAGTGACAAAAAAGTGACAAATGCTACCCAATATGGTTGTATATATAATACTAATGGTTATCATACCACATGTTTAAAGTGATTTCAACGGAATTCTGATACGTATTGTTAGACAGGTCATAGTTGGAATGATTGTGGATATGAAATGGAAGTTGTTTTCATATTCCCAGTCAATCTACAGAAGTGATTGGCTGGGAATGTTTGGAGCGATGGCTTAAAAGCTTAAAGTCTGGTGGAAGAAATACACAAGTGAATCTCAAGGACTGTAATGATCGTTCTGCCGTTCAATTAATAAGAACCGAAGTTTCGGAAAGTGACAGATTCGTTCCCGCTGCTGGTGTATATGGTTCCGACAAACTCGATTTTGTAGTTCCCAGAGCCGCTGGATGCTAAATGTCCCGTGTAATCAACAGTACCTCCTTGAAAACTAAGTTTTTCTGAATCAATCTTTACATAATTTCCGGAGGCGTCTTCTTTGTACAAGGTTGCTGTGCCGGATATGGAATTGACTGCGGATGTCCCTCTTATATCCAAAATATATATGGTTTCCGATTTGTTTGGATGCACACTAATGGTGGCACTTTGGATATAGCGATATCGGGGACTTACATTTTCCATATTCACAGATGGGATAAATGCAGAATCGGAGGGGCTTTCAGCAAATACCGTCATTGTAGGAAATGCTGATAGCAGGGTCATAGCAGTTAATCCTGTAGCTAAAAATGTTTTTGATTTCATAGTGAAATCTCCTTTCTAATTGTTCTCATAATTATGAACACCATAGCTGCATTTTTTTCTACAGGTTATTTTATGTTTTCTGCAATTTTTATCATGATGCCTTTTTCCAATGAAGCTGACAGACGGAAATCTCCTTGTTCTGTATGCCATGCAATACAGTTTTTAAAATTAGTATCCGTAGACTCGAAAAATTTTCCCTGTATGCCATTTATATGAATGTCGCTTACGATGTAGTGCTCATTATCAATATAGGTTGTAGAATTCTGGAAGTAAACTAACAATTCAATGATATCTTCGGAATCATTTTTGTATATTACTTGGAGCCTATATTCATTTTTTGTCGATTCAAGCAGATAATAACCATCTGGAAGATAAGTACATTCTAAGTTTCCAATGGTGTCTGAATCAGTTGAAGCAAAATCGAACTGTATATACTTCTCATATATATGTATAATGACGTTCTGGCAAGCAGCACGCACTTCTTCAGATGACAGTAAAGCAGTAAAACTGATTCCCATGATTAAGAGGACGATAGAGGCGATTTTCTTCCCGTATCGTAAAGGCACCTCTACATTTTTGCGATAACGATAGTGTTTTATGATTTTGCGCATTCTCCAATCATAATGCTCAGGAAGAATGATACTGTTTATTTCTTTTTCAGAAGGATAGTCTTTTGTCTCATTCAGGCTATTTTCAATAACGGCAGCCTTTAAAAAGGACTCCCAAATTTCATCTTCAAATTCATTATACATCTCCCTGCTCCTTTAATCTCTCACGTAGAATTAGATTTGCGCGATAAAGCCGCATTTCTACAGTTTTTTTCTTGATTTTTAAAAATGATGCGATTTCATCATTTGAAAAGCCATTGATATATTTCAGCTCCAATACGGATTTGTAAATATCGTCCAGTTTATGGACTTCTTCAGCTAATTGATGGATCTGCTCTTTGGTGATGAGATAATCCAGTATCCCATTTGAATTTGTCTGTGGTTCTGGAATTTCATCCAGAAAGTCTTCCGGATGCCTGCTTTTGCTGCGAAGATAATTTGAACAGTAATTGCGGGTAATCGTAATAATGTAGTTTCTTGTTTTCTTATGGTCATTTATATCGATACTATCCAGATGTTCAGCAAGGATTATGTAAATATCATGGGATAAATCCTCTTTTGTGTGTTCATCAAGGTTATAACGGCTCAATGTATAATAAATTGTTTTTCCGTATGTTTCGTACAAAATGACGAATTTATCCCTGTCTTCCGGCGTGTCAAAGACTAGAATCAACATTTTTTCTACCGCCCCTTTTCGTTATGATAGCTTAGTTCGACAGCGACTACAGAATCCATGATATCCAATATCTTCTGCTGTTCTAAAGACGGAAGGTTTTTTAGTTGGTTTTCAATGTACTTTAACTTTTCTGAGGTGTAGTTTTTCAACTCTTTTCCCAAAAGAATATCTACAGAGATATCAAGGGCATTTGCCAGTTTGACCAGCGTGTCCAGGCTGGGAGATTTTTCGCCACGTTCAATATAGGAAATGAAGATGGTGCTGCACTCGATCTGTTCCGCCAGTGCCTCCTGGCTGTATCCGGCGCGTTCTCGGTATCGTTGTAATTGTTTCCCAAATGCTTTCTTATCCATCATGTAACTCCTGCTTGGTTAAAGATATAATACTTTTAGTTATGCCCTTAAAGTATACAGAAATTACATTTTATGTTGAAATAACCAACGATTATACAAATAATACTGTTTGTTGTAATTAACGAAAAATTTTTACATTTGGGTTTCCATAATTTGGACAATTTTCTTATTACTATATATCTTGGAAGGAAGGAGGTGGTTCCAAATGGAAGAAATTCTAACCCAGTTGATACAGTCACAAGGTGTATGGGCCGTCCTGTTTGTTTTCCTACTGCTCTATACAATCAAGAAAAATGACAAACTGGATGAGCTGCAGGACGCAAGAGAGAAAGAGTATCGTGAGCTGCTGTTGGAGTTGACAGAAAAATTTTCTGTTGTCAATGAGATAAACAGCAAGCTGGATACCTTATGTACCCAATGCGCTTCGCAGGCCAAGGAATAATTTCCCAGGGAGCCGCCTTTTGGCGGTTCATCTGGGAGAATCCATATTCCAGATGCGCTTTTTGAGACGGTTCACGTACTGTCTTGTGTATCCGAGTTTTGCGGCAATTTCCTTGTCGCTATAGCCCAGCATAAGCAGATATAAAATCTTCCGCTCTATTGGCAATTTGCTTTTCAAGGCACTTTCCAGATCAACGAGAGAAATGCAGTTATCTGTCTCATAATCGTGTTGGCAATCACGGTTGTCGGAAGCGTCCAGGGAGACAGAATGTGCCTGTATGTTCTGAATCTCTACGCTGTTATGGTAAAGCTTCGTAAACCTGTTGACAACCGATCTGTTTATGTAAGAAATGCAGCCATATTCATCATCTGCTGATGGTATCTTTCTGACAGCCTCATACAAAGCAAGGCTTAATTCCTGTAAGCTGTCCTCATACTCCAGATAATACAGTTTTCTTGCATATGCTTTTATCAATGGAGAAAAACGCTTCAGCAATTCTTCAAAACATTCCTCATTTCCAGTGTCTAAATACCCTTTGATAAGAGCAGATATGGTGTTTTCCATTTTTACTCCTTTTTTGATGTAAAAAGGAATAAAAGTGGAAATCAGAAACTGAAATTTGAAATTTTCTCTTTCTTTTACTATAGCGTTCTTTTTAGGGTTTTGTAAGTGACAAAACAGGGCCACTTTCATGCCACTTGTAGAAAAATGGCGGGAACAGGTGTTTATCATAAAAAAGGGAAAGGAACATATTGAGGAAAATGACAGAAATACAGCTGAAAAAATTACTGCGCCAGCTTCATGCAGCGCAAATACAGGATTCTCTTCTGGAAGAATGTTCAAAAATATCAAAAAGTAATCCTGAAACACTTCCATACAGTGGTAATGTTCAACTCAGGATCATCGGAGAAACATTAAATATTTTAAGCCGGAATGAGAGATTCGTAATAGAAACACATTTGGTTTATCATCACACATGGACGGAAACCATGACGCTTTTCTCCGAAGAAAACGGACCGGGTTGTGGGAGATCTGAACGGACGTTAAAACGCATCCAAAGCCGGGCATTAAAGAAAATGGTCAATTTTATTAACCGTTCCCAGCTAAAAGAATATTTCCATAAAACGTAAAGTCTACATATGGAAACAGTCAGGCAGTAAGATGCTGCAAAATACCTGATTAATCACAAAATTGACTAGATTTCATAATTTAAAAAGAGAATACCATAGCGCTGAGGAAAATGATTTATTTCTCAGCGCTTTTTTTTGCACTTTTTTTGTAATGAATCTGGTACCAGTACATTGCCGTGGACCGCCAATTCCCCTTCGTTTTCGCAATTCAAAACGAAGGAGGACAAGCTATGGCAAAGCCATACCGTATACCGGATTTTAGAAAAATGTATCCGGAAGCCAGCGAGGAAGTCATCGCTGTGCTGAGAACCACAGAAAGAAAAATGCAGTATCAGGAATATGACCTAAAGTCAGAGCAGACGATTATCGATCAGGAAAATCAGACTGTGACCATTATCCCAAGCCGGGAGGATTCCTTCGAACGCTTGGTAGAGCAGTCAGTGCAGTTTCGTGAGGAAACTTTGAGCCTGGATGAGTGGATCATCCGGCGACTGGAAATTGAGCAGTTACATAAGGCGCTGAATGTTCTTTCTGATGATGAGCGCTATCTGATAATTCAGCTCTACTTTGAGGAACGGACAGAACGGGAAGTGGCAGAAGAACTGGGAGTTTACCACAATGCTGTTCATAAGCAGAAAATCAGGATTTTAGCGAAACTCAGAAAAATTTTAGAAAAGATTTGATTTCAGGGTGTGCAAAGTGTTTTTTCAACGTGGAAGTAATTGAGAGGACAAAAAATCCTCTCCTCTGTTCTTTGAAAAACACTGCCGGAAGGCTGTCATATCCAGAAGCGCAGATACGTTAGCTGTTCTGTCCGAAAGGAAAAAGCGGCATGGAGGATACGCCAGGACCACCTGCAAGTAGTCAGAGTACTTGTAAAAAGCGATAGCATCGAAGGTGATGAGCGAGAAATATTCGTCCGAAAGCGGCCTATGGTAAGCCGTCCCGCCAAGACCTGAACAGCAGATAATGATACTTCCGTCCAGTCACAGCCCCGAAAAATCGGGATCACGCAATGAGGGCGGCTCTGGGAGATCCCCGGAGGGGTGAGATACCCATGACGGTTCCTGACCAGAGCCGGTCTGTGTTTTCTGCCCATAGGACTGCCTGTATGGCAGTCCTGGTTCCGGGAAGTAGTGTCGAATAGGAACAAGAGAAAACGAAGAACAAGTTTTATAGTTTCATGTTAGAAACTACAGCGGCAGACATTGGGGAGTTATTCCGGTGGCTGCCGCTGTCCTTGTAGCATGAAAAAAAGGGAACAAAGGAGGAGCAGATAAGGATGAAACAGGAAGCATATGATATGGTGGAACGAATCATGGATACGGAGATGATGGGATATGACTATTTGTATCCAAGGGGTGAGGAGATGCGGAAAGAGTATCTGATTTCTACCACGCCGGAGAATCTGGCAAATTTTATAGGAAGTCATTTTACAGATGCCGGGAAGATGGTGATAACGGACGTGATGGACCGTCTGATTGTGGATACCGTGGGAGGATTTCTGGATACCTGTCCGGACCAGAAGTTGTGCCGGGAGTTGATCGGGCGTCTGGCACCGATTCAGATGGGGGAGCAAGAACCGGGAGAAATCCTTGCTGTGGACAGGGAGATGTCAGAGGAATACTTTCGTGAAGAAGACCAGATGATTACCATGATGGAACTTTCTATGGGGTGAAGGAGGTGCGTTTCATGCAGATCAGGAAAGGTGATGTCTACTATGCGGATCTGACTCCGGTAGTTGGTTCGGAACAGGGGGGAGTGCGTCCGGTTCTGATTATTCAGAACAATATCGGCAACCGCCACAGCCCTACCGTTATTGTAGCAGCGATTACCAGAAGCCGCTCCAAACCCCACCTTCCAACCCATGTATCACTGTCTGCTGTTTGCGGACTTCGGCAGGATTCCATGGTGCTGTTGGAGCAGGTGCGGACCATAGACCGGTCCCGCTTGAGGGAGTACATAGGACGGCTGAACCCATCACAATTACAGTTTGTGAATCAGGCACTGGCGGTCAGCTTCGGCATGGAGCAGGAAGCATTTTCGCAGCAGATGTGTATCAGATTATGAGTCAGGAGGTCAGGAGATTGAAGCAGGAAAAAAGAGCATGGGTTTACTGCCGGATTGATGCGCCGGAGGATACTCACGGAGCGTTGAAAAACCAGAGGAAACTGCTGATGGATTATGCCGAACAGATGGGATTTGTTGTGGCCGGGTGTTCGGAGGATTTCGGTTCCGGGGCAGATTTTGAGCGTCCCGGATGGAAGCGGGCTGCAAAAGCAGTACAGGAAGGAAATATTGATGTATTGGTTGTCCAGAATATTTCCCGTATAGGCAGGGATACCTGCCGGATTATGGAGTATTTGGAGAAACTCCGTCAGAGTGGGATTGATGTATATTCTCCGATGGAGGGAAAGCTGAGTTTTTCTTTGCAGCGGTTTATTGGGATGTGCATGGGAGGTAAGGATCTCTCACCGTAATAACAGGAGGATGCGTATGGGGACAAAAAAGGAAACAAGGGAGATACAGTATAAACTGGCTGTGAAACTGCTTAATCTGATGCTGGAAAGCGGTTTTCTGCAGCCGGAGGAATATGAAAAAATTGATGCCTTAAACCGTGAAACTTTTTCCCCGGAACTTTCCAGAGTATATGTGTAAAAACACTGGATATGTTCCAAAAGGTGTGGTATTGTGTGGTGCTAACAGGAGAACCTGGTTCTCAGAAAGGAGAAGCCTATGGCAAAGAAAATTACAAAAATTGAGCCTGTCAGCCAGAAATACACACAAGAAACAGCACCGGTTCTGCGGGTGTGCGCTTACTGCCGTGTCAGCACAGGAACTGCAGAGCAGAAGGATTCCTTTGAAGCCCAGGTACAGTATTACAGCCGGATGATTCAGGATAAAGACGGCTGGGTATATGCGGGCATTTATGCAGATGAAGCCCGGAGCGGTACAAAACTGACCAGACGGGATGAATTCCACCGCATGCTACAGGATTGCAGGCTGGGGAAAATCGACCTGATTCTTACAAAGTCTGTAACCCGGTTTGCCAGAAACACCGTAGACAGCATCAGAGCTATCCGCCAGCTAAAAGAGCTTGGCATCGGCGTATATTTTGAAAAGGAACGGGTCAATACCCTGTCAGAAAAAAGCGAACAGCTTCTGACGATCTTAAGTTCCATTGCGCAGGGGGAATCGGAGAGTATTTCTACCAATAACAGATGGGCAATTGTCCGCCGCTTCCAGAATGGAACCTATACCATCAGTTCGCCGGCATATGGATATGTCAATGATGAGAATGGAGAGCTGGTAATAGAGCAGGAAGAAGCAGCGGTTGTTCGTAGGATTTTTGATAGCTACCTTGGAGGAAAGGGTTCCTATGCAATCGCCAGGGAACTTAGGCAGGAGGGACTGCCGACCATACGGTATTCAAAAGGCTGGCAGGACAGTGTAGTCAAGGGAATTTTGCAGAATCCCGTTTATGAGGGTGACCTGCTTCAGCAAAAGACCTATACAACCGAAGGGGTTCCATTTATAAAAGGGCGTAACTGTGGACAGCTGCCGCAGTATTTGATTAAGGATAATCATGAGGCAATCATCACCAGAGAAGAAGCAGAAGCGGTGCGGCAGCTTTATGAATACCGCAGGCAGAGACAGTGTGCTGAAGACCGGACCATTTATCAGAACCGGTATGTATTCAGCAGCCGGATTATCTGTGGAGAATGCGGTTCCACGTTCCGCAGGCAGAAGATTTATATCGGAAAGCCCTATGAAAAGATACGGTGGAGCTGTCATCAGCATATCGAAGATATCTCAAAGTGCAGACAGAAGGCTGTGCGGGAGGATGGAATCAAGCAGGCATTTGTCCAGCTGTGGAACCGGCTTGCCAGTAATTATGAAGCAATCCTGCTTCCCCTGCTGTCGGTATTAAAAGCAGTTCCGGGAGATCCGGCGCAGGAGAGGGAACTGGAAGATCTGGAAAAAAGAATACAGGAATTAAAAAAGCAGAGCCATATGTTGCGAAAAGTCCTTGCGGACGGCAATATCGGCTCTGCTGTTTTTATAGAGCAGCGGAACCAGATGGATATGGAACTGGAAAAAGCCTGCCACAGGCAGCAACTGCTCAAAGAACAGAAGGTATTTGAACAGGAGATTGCACAGACAGAATACCTGCTGACAGTCTTCCGGAACCGGCCTGTCATCATAGAGGAGTTTGATGAGGAACTGTTCCTGATAATCATCCAGCAGGTAACGGTCTATCCGGCACAGCGCCTTGGGTTCCGGTTGAAAAATGGACTGGAGCTGGAAGAAACCTGTGGAAAGGCAGTGGAGTAGAATGCAGAATCATACGCCAATGGGTTATCGGATTGTAAATGGGAAAGCAGAGATTATTCCGGAAGCCGCAGAGATTGTGAAAGGAATTTTTGAAGATTATCTGAATGGAACCGCTACATACCGGATTGCAAAAAAACTTACAGAACAGGGTGTTCTAAATACCAACCGCAGACCATCATGGAGCCATTGTTCCGTAGGGAAGATTCTGGAAAACCAGAGATACAAAGGAGATGATTTCTACCCTGCCCTGATGGATGCAGAGACTTTTGAACAGGTACAGGAGCGGCGCAGGGAACGGGCAGAGAGTCTGGGGCGGAGAGCGCAGCTCAACAGTTATGCAAACAAAAGTCTGTTTGGAGACCGGATTGTATGCGGAATCTGTGGGCAGCCTTACCGAAAGTATGTGGAGCACTGCAACCAGCCGGGAGAAACCATCCGATGGAAATGCAAACGCTATATCAAAGGGAACAGGGTGTACTGCCGGAACATTTTTTTGACGGAGGAACAGATAGAGGATGCCATCCTTGCGGCAGTCAATTATTTTATAGAAAATCCAGATTTGCTGGATCAGGGAGTAACTGTTCTGAAGACGGAACTGGAAAGCGCCCAAAGCCGGAAACTGACGGGGCAGATACAGGAATGTCTGGAGAACGGGCAGTATTCGGCAGATGCAATCAGACAGCTGGTGTTTGAACGGGCAAGGGCGCAGTATCAGGAAGCTGCCATTGATGACAGCGGTTTCCGGACAGAGAAGCTGAAAGCTGCGCTTACGGGCAGAGTGCCGCAGGTACAATTTGACCCGGAGCTTTTCCGGCAGACAATTCAAAAAATAATCGTAGGGAAAGACAACATCCTGCAGATTGAACTGCTGAATGGAGTAGCTGTCGAGGTTAAAATTGATTGATGGGAAGGAGGAACTACATACATGGCAACTGTGGTAAAGAAAAATATCTCCGTGATACCGGCAATGCCTGCCTATGACCGGACGGTACGCCCCCAGATGAAAGCCCTTCGGGTAGCGGCTTACTGTCGTGTCAGCACGCTAATGGAACAGCAGGAAAGCAGCTATGAAGCGCAGGTCGGCTATTATACGGAAAAAATCAAGAGCAATCCAAACTGGAAGCTGGCAGGTATCTATGCAGACGATGGAAAGAGTGCAACCTCCACCAGAAAACGTGCAGATTTTCAGGCGATGATAGATGACTGCATGGCAGGGAAAATTGACATAGTCATTACAAAGTCCATCAGCCGGTTTGCAAGAAATACGGTGGATTCTCTGACACATATCAGAAAGCTCAAGGAGAAGAACATTGCAGTCTATTTTGAAAAAGAGGGAATCAATACGCTGGAGGGAAGCGGCGAGCTGCTGATTACCATCCTGAGCAGCCAGGCGCAGGAAGAAAGCCGAAATATCAGCGAAAACTGCCGCTGGGGAATTGTCAGGAGGTTTGAGGACGGAAAGGTCATCGTCAACCACAGCAAATTCATGGGATACACAAAGGATAAGGATGGGAACCTGATTATTGTTCCGGAAGAGGCAGAGGTGGTGCGGCGGATTTTCCGGCTCTTCTTAGAAGGGAACAGCAGCTATCGGATTAAACAGATCCTGGAGGCGGATGGTATTCGTACTGCAACCGGGAATACCGTATGGCAGGCAACTGTGATAGACAAGATGCTGGTCAATGAAAAGTATATGGGAGATGCCCTGCTCCAGAAGACCTATACGGTGGATTTTCTTACAAAGAAGAAGGTTATGAATAAAGGAATTGTGCCGCAGTATTATGTGGAGGATGACCATGAGCCGATTATACCCAAAGAGCTGTTTCACCGGGTGCAGGAGGAAAAGGCGAGGAGAGCCAGTATTTACCGAGCGGATACCAAGAAAAAGAATATTGAAATAAAAGGAAAATACAGCTCAAAATATGTGCTGTCGGATATCATGGTCTGTGCAGAATGCGGACAGCCATACCGGAGGCAGGTATGGTCAAAATATGGAGCAAAGCGGGCTGTGTGGCGGTGTGACAACCGCTTGAAGCATGGCTCCAAGAGATGTAAGCATTCCCCTACATTAAAGGAAGAAATCCTGCATGAAGCGATTATGACAGCAGTTAACAGCGTAGTGGAAGATCAGGGCGAATTCGTGCAGGCATTCCGGGAGAACGTCATACGGATCATAGGGAGCTACTCTGCGGCTGCAGAACCCACGGAATACGACAGCCAGATAGAGGAGCTTCAGAAAAAGATGATGAAGCTCATCGAAGACAGTGCGAAAGCCGAGTCTGCGGATGAAGTGTTTGATAAGGAATATCGTATCATAGCAGATGAGATCAAAGAACTGAAGAAGAAAAAGACCAAGGTTGTCCGGGAGAGGCAGCTGGCGGAGTCCTATGACCAGAGAATGCAGGATATGGAAAGCTATATGAGAAAGACCAATTACCTGAAAAAAGAATTTGACGATGATCTGGTAAGACGTCTGCTGCGGGCAGTCAGGGTTATTAATGAAAGCAAGATAGAGATACAGTTTCAGTCCGGCATTGTGATGATACAACGGATAGATTTTGAAGATTAAGGAAGGCGGGAGCCAATCCGAAGGGAGCGCTCCTGCCGGGGTGGTATATGGAACGCTGCTAAGAATAAAATCCTCAGACGGTGGGCTGAGGGTTTTATTGTTGGCAGGGGGGAAATGGGGATTCTAAGATGCTTTTGGTAGAAAAAGGTTTAATCGTATGATAGTATATAAATATGTCAGAATAGTGAAAATATAGAAACTAATTAGGGGAGTTACAATTGTGGAAAAGATGTTAGTTGCTTCAGAAGAAACAAAGACTTTCTTTGTGCAAGCTTTTAAAACTAATAGATTGGTTCCTGTTTTTGGAGTAGGATTCAGTTGTGGGATGCCAGTACGAAAGAAAAATTGTATTCCTACTAGTAGACAGTTAAAAATGTACTTCAATAATATGGTAAGTTATCTAGTGTAGATGAAGAAACTGATGAGAGAAGAGATAATAGAAATAGATTTTATGAGCACAGAGGATTTGAATTAAAGTTTAGCGATGAAACCCAAAAAGAGAGGATATTCAAAAAAATGGGAAATTTAAATCAGGTGGGATGTTAAATGATAAAGACTATAAAGGGTGACATTACGAAAATTACAGATGTACAGGCTATTGTAAATGCAGCGAATTCCAGTCTTTTAGGAGGCGGTGGTGTTGATGGTGCAATACATAGAGCTGCCGGTAAGGAACTGCTTTTTGAATGCAGGTTGCTTGGTGGTTGTAAAACCGGACAAGCAAAAATAACAAAAGGATATAATCTTCACTGTGATTATGTGATACATACAGTAGGGCCGGTATGGAATGGTGGCGGTAAAAATGAAGCAGAGTTTTTGGGACAGTGTTATTACAATTCCATGAAAGTGGCTCTGGAAAATGGAATTCGGAGAATAGCTTTTCCGTCCATTTCTACAGGCATTTATTGTTTCCCGGTTGAGCAGGCAGCGAAAATAGCTGTTAGGACAGTGAACAGCTTCTTGAATGAAAACGAGCAAGCTTTTGAGTTGGTGGAATGGGTGCTGTTTGATGATTACACGAAACAAGTTTATGATGAGGCAGTTGAGAAATTGCGTCAAGGAATATGATGATAAGAGCAGAAAGATGTAATTTTACAAATGAGGTTATGTGGAGGTATAAGGTAATATGGGAATAAAAATAGAGGATTTTTTAAGAAATACAAATTTGCCTAAAAGATATTTTGATGTGAATTTTGACATTTCTGAAAAATATAAGGAAGAAGCATCGAGCTATTTAAAACTATTAAGGTTAATTGATGGCAGTGAATTTGAAGCAGAAAAACAGAACAAAATAAACGAAACGATGACAGGCGTAATAAAAGCGGTAGAGGAAAACTTTAAGGTTGTTTCTGGTATTTTTGAACATTATGAAAATGCTAATCCTAAAGCCGCACAGGAAGAATTAGATATATTGATGCAAAATCTGGAGAAAGATTTGTTTATAGCATCTATTGATAACTGGGTTTTGATTAAAAATTGTGGTTGGACTCAGCTACGCATTACACCAAATCAGCAGTTTTACAGAGTAAGAGGTGTTGAAGAGGAAACTCCTTATATTCAGAATAATCCGAATGAATTGTTTCATATTCCTTTGAGCAAAAAGGCTTTTTCTAATAATGAAAGATTCAGTATAGCAGGATTCCCGAGCTTGTATTTGTCATCAATGCTTCCGCTTGCTTGGCAGGAGTGTGGATATCCGGCAAAATATTATTATTCAGAATTCCAATATGAAAAATTATGTGGAGCAACTACCAGAAACATAGATAAGGAATTTAAGTTTTTGGCCTTGTATGCACCGGAAGAAATTTATTTGTGGGGTGTTTCTATTAAACATAACAATTTTGATACATGGTTAAAGGTAGCTTCTATGTATGTAAAGCAATATCCGTTAGTATTGGCTTGTGGGTTTGTAAATCATAGTGGTCGGGTATCTTATAAACAAGAGTATATTATTCCTCAGATGTTGATGCAATGGGTTCAGAGAAATCGAGATAAGGTACAAGGAATATCGTATTTTACTTGCTCTGATATAAGTATGTATACAAGTAAATGGTGTGCTTATAATGTGGTGATACCGGCACAAAAACCGTATGATGAAAATATGTATAGCGTCAAATTGAAAGAAGACTTTTGCTGGAGTAAACCGCAGTATTTTCAAGTACCCTTGGTAGATGGAGTAGCAAACAAAGCGGATAGAGAGACGCTATATGCATTTATTGGGAAAATACAGGAGACCATGAGAAATGTATATATGCCGATGCCATACAGGAACTATTTAATTGATGTCCTTGAAGTGTGTGTGTGCGTATATAATATGTTACTCAGAGGCAAAACTACTGATATGCAACTCCTGATACATACGATTAATTTAATAAATCAGTACTACAGAATAATTGCAAAACATACTGCAGAAGAAATAATTCAGAGCATAAATAAAGAACAATTATTAGAATTTGAATTATTAGACTATGATCAGGCAAGTAAGCAATTTAAAGATATTGTGAACGAGTTTACAAAAGAGGATAGATCCGGTAAAAATATATATGGCATTATAAATAAATACAGAGACACGATTTGGAATGATTTTGGATGTAATCCAAGTGTTATAATATGGCATTCCGAAAATGATGATATCCAGACAGCAGTATCATGGATGCATGAAAATCATATTATACATGGGACTAGATTATTGAAACCGGATGATTCAACCATAAGAGATTTGAAGAGTATGTGCGAAAATACAGGAGTATCGATTGATGATTTGTGGGGATGTCATGCTGAAAATGATGAATGGATGAAGCAACATATTCAGGATGTTAAAACTCCTATATTTGTAAGAGCAAATAATGTGAGTATCTATTCGCCGGTCGGTTCAAAATTGTATGACTATTTACAAATAGGATTTGATATAGATCTATTAAGTATGAATCTGCTTTAACCAAAAGGATAAAATAGTGCGGGAAGTAAAGGGGTACAAATGAGGAATTTAAAGATGCGACATTGATATAGAAAATGAAAGACAGTAGTAATGAATGTATGGTTTCGTACAAAGTATTAAAGTTATTGAAGGAAGAAGGTGATTCAGTGTATTTATGGCAATATGATAAAGAGTCTTTTTTTCGGAAAAATCAGGTGGAAAGGAAAGCGAAATTTAAAAAAATCGGAGAAGATGTATTTTCTTTTTTTCAAGATAAAGCTATTGCTGAAGGATTTGAGGATAGAGAAGGGCAATGGGAAATGTCTTGCGAAATTGTAGACGGAATCAGGGACAAAAAGCATGTTCTTGTAGAAGCAGGAGTTGGTATTGGAAAATCTTTTGCATATATAGTTCCAGTTCTTTATTATAATAAAGTATACGGAAAACCTGTAGTGATTGCAACTTCAACAATCGCTTTACAAGAACAGTTAATTCATGATATTGATAAAATTATGGATATGTTGAATTATGATGTTGAGGTTCTTATAGCGAAAGGGCAAAATCATTTTTTGTGTAAAAAAAGGTTTGATGAATATTTTACTCCAAAATTTATCCAGGAGAAAGAAGAACATCAGATAATATATGAGGCAGTATCCAGATTCGGATATGAAAAAGCCGACTGGAGTATACCCATTCCGGATGGAATATGGAACAGAGTGAATGTGAAAGAATATAATCCTCAATTTTGTAAGGATAAATGTAGCTATTGTAGCTCTTGTCATTATCATAATTTGCGTCGGAAAATGATATATACCGACGGAATTATTGTATGTAATCAAGATTTGCTTACTGTAAACATGAATAAAAAAGCAAATTATAGGAAGCAACTCATGAGTGAGGATGTGGGGATAATCGTAATAGACGAGGTACATAATCTTGAAAGTAAGGTGCGTTCATCGGTTACATCTTGCATTTCACTCAATCAGTTAAAAGATTCCATGTACGAGGCTGGAAAAGCAGTTAATTCTTTTGATATATCTTTTACGAAAAAGATGGAACAAGCTGATGCGTTAATTGATGATGTTTTTAAGTCATTATTAAAGCAAATGGATGAGCAGGATCGAAAAGCAGCTCAAATGGGACAGGATATTGATCGATACTATGTTAGAAATATTGATACGAATTTTGTAAGGTTAAAAAAACTTCTCGATGAGATTCAATTTGAAGCAGCTATGTCATTTGGCGATTTTATAGGTGACCGTAATAGAAAAAATTTTGATGAGGAAATAGAAATGCTGGAAGACAACGTTGCCTTTTTAGCATCAGCAATAAAGAGAAATAACAGTGAGGATATTTTCTGGCTTGAACGGGATAATGGCAGTCGTGGAATAATGGGTGTTCGCTTGTATAAGTGTCCTAAAGAGGTTGACAAGATTACAAGAAATATTATGTTTAGTGATTCTGATCTACCGGTTATTTTAACGTCTGCAACTATTACCAGTGGCAAGAATGAAGATTATATAAAGAGTTATGCATATTTTATCAATAATACAGGACTGCCGATAGATAATAGTCTTATATGTGAACCAAAGATATCGCCATTTAATTATGACGAACATGCTATGATCTATTATACAGAACATTTACCACATCCAACAAAAGAGAGGGGTAAATTTATTGAAGAAGGAGTAAAAGAAATTACAAAGTTGCTCCAAATTAGTAATGGAAAAGCACTGATTCTTTTTACTGCAAAAACGGATATGTATGAAGTATATAATAAGTTGAAGCAAGAGAATCTGCCATTTGAAATAATTATGCAAAAGGGTAATTCGAAGCAGTCTGAAACGTTAGAAAAGTTCAGAAATGATACAAATTCAGTCTTATTAGGTACGGGGAGTTATTGGGAAGGTATTAACATTGAAGGAGTGTCTTTGTCTCATGTAATTATTTTCAAATTACCATTTCCAGTAAGGGAGCCTATCATTGATTATAAGTATGAACAAAGCAAAGGTGATGGTCTAATGAAAGTATCAGTTCCTGAAATGGTAATAAAGTTAAAACAGGGAATTGGACGATTGATAAGAAGTGAACAGGATAGAGGAATTGTGTCAATTGTAGATTCCAGAGTTGGAGATCAGTCTAAAGCACCCTACCGCAAGATTATATGGGAGTCACTTCCAATAAAAAATAGGACAAGCAGTATTGAAGAAATCACTAAGTTTTATAATGAAGTGGTGGAGGTCAACTTATAAAAAAATTTCAGGAAAAGTTATAGGTAAGGATGTAAAGGCAGGAATGGTATAATATAAAAGACTATATAGAAATAGAGATTGATATATATGATGAATGAGAAGGTGGGTGCAAGGTAGATGATAGATACATTGATAGGGGCAGAATTTGAAGGTAATTATAAAAGATGGATATCTGAAGTAAGTAATCGTTTTAGAGCCAGTCAGATAAAGGCCTCTATAAAAGTAAATGATGAGATGCTTCGTTTTTATTGGCTTCTTGGACGAGATATTGAGATGATGAAAAAGAATGTATCTTGGGGCAGCCATGTTTATCAAAAAATAAGTAAAGATTTAGTAGAAGAATTGCCGGAAATCAAGTCATTTTCGCCAAGAAATTTACAGTATATGAATCAGTTTTATAGGCTGTATTCGAATGTAGAAATTACGCACCAACTTGATGCACAAATTTTTAAAAATGAAATTACGCCCCAAGTTGGTGCACAAATAGAGAAGAATATAATTTTTATGATTCCGTGGGGGCATCATAAGGTTATTATGGATAAATGTAGGGATGACCAGCAGAAGGCATTGTTTTTTGTACAAAAGACATTAGAAAACAATTGGTCAAGGGCTGTATTGCTAAATTTTCTTGATACGAAACTTTTTGACAGGCAAGGAAAAGCAGTTACTAATTTTGAACTTACACTTCCATCGATACGAAGTGATTTAGCACAGGAGCTTACGAAAGACCCATACAATTTTGATTTTATTACATTGACTCAGAATTATAATGAAAAAGAACTGAAAGATGCTTTGATGGATAATCTTACAGCATTTTTGCTAGAGCTTGGGAGTGGTTTTGCATTTGTTGGACGTGAATATAGAATAGAAATTGGCGATACAGAAAATTTTATTGATATGTTGTTTTATAATATAAAATTGCACTGTTATGTAGTTGTTGAAGTAAAAGTTACGGCATTTGAACCATCTTTTACAGGACAACTTGGAACATATGTGGTTGCAGTTAATCACATATTAAAAACTGATATGGATGCACCAACATTAGGATTATTGGTTTGTAAATCTAAAGACAATATTCAGGCGAAATACGCAATAGAGTCTAGCAGTCAACCATTGGGTATATCAGAATACGAACTTTCTAATCTGATACCAGAGGATTTTAAAGGCACACTACCAACTATTGAAGAAATTGAAGCTGAGTTAAATGAACAGAAAAGTGAGTAATATAAAATATAATACTTCGTTTGGGGTATAAAGAATAGAATCAAAAAGGGAGAATTTGTAATGCACATAAAGCGATTTGATATTCAGAACTTTAGAAAGTTGAAATGCTGTAAGATTGAATTGAGTGATAAAACTACAGTTTTTGTTGGTGCAAATAATAGTGGAAAAACTTCAGCAATGGATGCTTTGGCAAAATTTTTATCTGCTAGAAAGTTTGTTTTTAATGATATTACACTATCTAATAGAAAAAAATTAGATGATATTGGGAAAGTATGGATAAATGGTGGGAATTTTGATTTTGAAGGATGTATGCAGGAGATGGAACAGATAATGCCAGCGCTGGATGTATGGATTGATGTTAAGGATAATGAACTGCATTATGTATCTAATATAATACCCACATTGGATTGGAACGGTGGTGTTTTAGGGGTTAGATTTATTTATTTGCCAAAGAATGTAGAAAAATTATGTGTTTCATATAAAGAAGCATTTGAGACAGCAGTGAAGACTTGCGCTAGTTCAAAAAAAGTAAAACTGGCTCTGTGGCCTCAAAATCTATGTGAGTATTTAGGAAAAGGAGATTTATTTAATACGTTATTTGAGGTAAAAGCGTATGTTCTCGATCCAAGTAAGATGAATGATGATGATTTGCAACCTACAGATTACTTGATGGAGTGTACAACATCAAATCCGTTGCTGGGATTGATAAAAATAGATATTATAGGCGCACAAAGAGGGTTTTCTGATACTGGAGACGAGAGTGCAGGAGAAGCCAATTATCATACACAGAATCTATCGAGTCAATTAAAAAGCTATTATGATAAACATTTGGATCCGGAAAATGAACCATCGCCAGAGGATCTGAAAACACTTCAAGCGATGGAAAAAGCAAAGTAAGTAAGTAATAATCCGTATCTTGACAAAATAAGAAATCCCCCAGCACTTACCGGGGGA
>OASY01000511.1_pt1 | contig 25645 bp, 30 predicted proteins | sample 1501231 | NCBI WGS metagenome assembly OASY01 (sample SAMEA2579917, study PRJEB22360) | human gut metagenome | biome: human gut; feature: human-associated habitat; material: faeces | place: Denmark | collected 2008/2010 | reverse complement strand
AAGCCAGCGGACGGGGTGGCGGCTGCCGCATCCTCGCTGACTTCGGCGGAAGGATGTTCCGCCCGCTGCAAAGACGGCTGCGAGATGAGCTGAACCGGAAGTCCATCGCGGCACACCAGCCGGGAAAGGCATCTCAGGACGGGCTTGGCATATCGATTGACCGAAAAGCGGCGGCAGAGTGGTTTTAAAAATCGGCAGAGGCCGGTAATCCTTGCTCCGCATACGCGCTGGGCAAGCTGCTGCGGGAGAAGGAGCAGATCCCGCAGGCCATTCACTTTCAAAGCGGTTGGTCGCAATGGGAAGCGTCGCATATCCTCCTATTTCTGTGTAAAAAGCTGTGTTTCAATATCTGTGATCGTAATGTGCGAGAGGTAGGCGGCGCATTCCTCGTTCATGTTCCGGTACAGCGTGTCCATCGCGCCCGCCATGCCGGAGCAGATAGCGCAGTCCCGGTCAATGTCGCCGCTGTGCCACGCGCAGTCCACAAAGCGGGTATTCACCGCCTCCGCCACCTGCCGTGGGGTAAGGCTCGCCGGGTCTGCCGTCAGACGGTAGCCGCCGTCCAAGCCCTCCCGGGTCTCCACCACCCCCGCCTTTTTCAGCCCCGCCAGCACCCGGCGAACGCGGGTGGGGTTGGTGCAGATGTTCTCCGCCAGCACCTCGCTGCTGAGTGATCGTCCGCTGTGGCTCAGGCAGACCAGCGCGTGGACGGCCAGATTAAAGGAACTGTCCACCCTTTATCTCTCCTTCACAAGCTCGTAGGGCCAGTCGATGACGCCGCCGAAGTCGTAGACGCTCTGATACCCCAGTGCCAGCAGCTTTTGAGCGGCATCTTTGCTGCGGCGGCCGCTGCGGCAGTAGACCAGCAGCGTGGCTTCCTTGTCGGGCAGCGCCTCGGGCATTTCACTCCCGATGCTCTCGTTAGGCACAAGGACGGCGTTTTCAATATGCCCGCCGTCGTATTCCTCCCGGGTGCGGACGTCCACCACCACGACCTCCTGCGAGGCCATCATCTCATAGGCTTCCTCGGCGCTGATCTTCTGATACGCCGCCTTGCCTGTCATGTCCTCCGCCTTGTCTTCTTTTGCTCTGGACAGCGCGAAGCCGCTCAGCAGCGCAAGCGAGGCGGCAAGTGCCGCAAAAAGTAATATCTGACGCATGAATACACCTCCAATGTAACTGTGTTCACTGCTGATACAGTTTATACTGTGACAATAACAGGCACAGTTGGAAATGTCAATAGATATTTGCAAAAAAAGTGAGAAATCTTTAATTGTAGTTGACAAAAAGAAGAATATGGATATAATAAAGATGTAAGAATAAGACTTATTCTTGTATTTAGGGGGCGGCAGTATGCCGAAATACGCAGAGGAAATATTGGCTGTCGTAACGGAGCTTCAGCGGCACCTCACGGCGGAACAGGTGTTCATGGAGATGAAAAAGGAGCATCCCAGCATCGCCATTGGCACCGTGTATAAGCATCTGAACACCTTGACGGAGGAGGGTCTGCTGCGCCGCATCACCGAGTCGGGTTCGCCGGACCGGTACGACCGAACGGAACGGCACGATCACTTGGTTTGCAGCCGGTGCGGGAAAATCGCGGACGTTCACCTGCCGGATATACAGAGTCGGATCGAGTACGCGCTGGGATGCGATATCCTCTCGTATGATCTTAAAATCCGGTATATCTGTCCCGATTGCAGGGAACAGGAAGAAAACAACGCTGAAGGAGGCACCCAATGAACGCAAACGTATCGAAGCTGCTCAACGAGCAGATCAACAAGGAGTTCTACTCCGCCTATCTGTATCTGGATTTTGCAAATTACTACGCCTCCGTGGGCTTAGACGGCTTTGAGAACTGGTATCGGGTGCAGGCGCAGGAGGAACGGGATCACGCCATGCTGTTCTATCAGTATTTGCAGAACAACGGCGAGGGCGTCACCTTTGAGGCCATCGCAAAGCCGGAGTGGGAACGAGACGATCACATGACCCCTCTGAAAAAGGCGCTGGCGCATGAGAGGCTCGTCACCGCCGGCATCGATGCCATCTACGCCGCCGCATACGATGTCAGGGACTTCCGCACCATGCAGATGCTGGACTGGTTCATCAAGGAACAGGGCGAGGAAGAGAAGAATGCCGCCGACCTTATCACCAAGATGGAGCTGTTCGGCGGAGACAGCAAGGGGCTGTATATGCTCAACGGCGAGCTGAAGGCACGAGTCTACACCGCGCCCTCCATGACAATGGAATGACGCCGTCCCCCGATTCGGCAATCAAACCAATCAAACCAATCAAACCAATTAAAACGAAAAGGAGATTAAACCATGTCACTTATTAACAAAGAAATCAGCGATTTTTCCGCACAGGCATATCAGAACGGAGAGTTTCGGACCGTGACCAAGCAGGATGTGCTGGGCAAATGGAGCCTGTTCTTCTTCTACCCCGCAGACTTTACCTTTGTCTGCCCCACCGAGCTTGAGGATTTGCAGAACAAATACGCTGAGTTTAAGGCGGCCGGCTGCGAGGTTTATTCCGTATCCACCGACACACATTTCGTGCATAAGGCGTGGCATGACCACTCTGAGCGCATCAGCAAGATCACTTATCCCATGCTGGCCGACCCTACACATGCGCTGAGCCGCGACTTTGAGGTGTATATCGAGGAAAACGGCCTTGCAGAGCGCGGAAGCTTCATTGTGAACCCGGAGGGCAAGATCGTAGTATACGAAGTCAACGCAGGAAACGTGGGCCGCAATGCCGACGAGCTTCTCCGCAGGCTTCAGGCCAGCCAGTTTGTGGCGGAGCACGGCGACCAGGTCTGCCCCGCCAAGTGGCAGCCCGGAGCCGAGACCCTCAAGCCCAGCCTTGACCTTGTGGGGATGCTGTAATGGAGATGGAACAGCTCTATGATGTGATCGTGATAGGTGGAGGGCCGGCCGGGCTTACGGCGGCCCTTTATCTTGCCAGGGCACGCTATCGCGTGTTGGTGGTAGAGAAGGAGCATTTCGGCGGCCAGATCACTATCACGAATGAGATCGTGAACTATCCCGGCGTAGCAAAAACCAGCGGCAGAGAATTGACGGACACAATGCGGCAGCAGGCAGAGGGCTTCGGTGCAGAGTTCCTGCTGGCCGAGGTCACGGATTTTGAGCTGGACGGAGACGTCAAGACCGTGAAGACCGGGCGCGGAGAATACCGCTGCTTTGGCGTGCTTCTGGCCACGGGCGCCCATCCGCGTATGATAGGCTTTCCCGGCGAGGCGGAGTTCCGTGGACGGGGCGTAGCCTACTGCGCCACCTGCGACGGCGAGTTTTTTACCGGCAAGGAGGTTTTTGTCATAGGCGGCGGCTTTGCCGCGGCGGAGGAGAGCGTTTTCCTGACACGCTACGCAAAGCACGTCACCATACTGATTCGCGACGAGGACTTCACCTGCGCCGAGGCTGTGTCGCGCGCCGCTAAAGAGCATCCGAAGATCACTGTCCTCTCCCATACCGCGGTGGTGGAGGCCACGGGCGATACGGCTCTGCGGAGCCTGCGATACAGAGATTTGAGAACCGGAGAGGAAACGGTTTTCGCACCGGATGGGGATACCTTCGGCGTGTTTGTGTTTGCAGGCTACGAGCCGGAAACGGCCTTGATCCGGGACAAGATTGAGACTGACCCGAGAGGCTATATCGTTACGGACGGCTCGCAGCGGACGAGCCTTGAGGGCGTATACGCCGCGGGCGACGTGTGCGTGAAGGAGCTGCGGCAGGTGGTCACCGCCGTGGGCGATGGGGCAAAGGCTGCGACTGCGCTGGAAAAGTATGCCGCAGCCATGCAGGAAAAAACTGGTCTTCGCCCCCGAAAGCCTGAGATAAAAGAAACGAAGGCGGCATCCGGCGGCGGGGCTCAGCCCGAGGGGATATTCCCGCAGCAGGTAATGCAGCAGCTTGAGGCAGTATTTGAAAGAATGCAGGAGCCCCTGATACTGGAGCTTTGCCTTGACGAGAAGGCTGTTTCAGAGGAACTCCGCTCCTATATGGAGGAGCTTGCACGACTCACACCCAAACTCACAGTAAGAAAATCTACCGAAGGCGCTGAGCATATGCCGCTGGTGCGTGTGCTGCGCTCTGACGGCAGCGACTCCGGTCTCGCTTTCCACGGGGTACCGGGCGGACACGAATTTACTTCTTTTATCATGGGGCTTTACAACGTGGCCGGACCGGGACAGGCTCTTGACGGGGAAACTATGGGCCGAATAAAGGCTCTTGATGCACCTACAGATATGCAGATATTCGTTTCGCTGTCCTGCACCATGTGCCCGGAGCTGGTGATCGCAGCCCAGCACATAGCCGCCCTCAACCCTAATGTCAGGGCAGAGGCATACGATCTGAATCACTTCCCCGCCTTGAAGGAAACGTATAATGTCATGAGCGTACCCTGTCTCGTGCTGAACGGCGAAAAGGTACTGTTCGGGAAAAAGAGCATAAGCCAGCTGCTGGACACGCTGGAACAGCAAGAGCAAAAGAGCCGCACATCGGATCGGCCCGAGGGATGATGGCCGGAAGCAGTACATATCAGTTACTTGAGTAACCGCTGCCGGCCCCTGCGCTGACAACGGCGTTGTGATAACCGGGATTGATATGCGACTGAAGCCAAGGCAGGCTGCACACAGGCGGCCTGCCTTTTCTTCCACCAAGCGGTTAGAGATGGCTAACTGAAATACAGAGCAGAAAGGAACTCAGCGCTTGAACAAGGAAAAGGAGATCGAAACCGTTACCCTCATGGTACGCCGGGATTGCCGGGGCGTACATGGGACAAGGGACGGGGCACTTTGCCCGGCGTGTGCCGCCCTGCTGGAATACGCCAGGCAGCGGCGGGACGGATGCCCGCATGGGGAGATAGACAGCCGTGAGTGAACAAAAAAGCTTCTGGGACAGAAATGCCGGTTATTACGACCGCTTTATGCGAAAGAATCGGGCGGCGTATGAGGAGATGTACACGCTGATCCGGCCGGTCGTGAAAGCCAAGACGGTACTGGAGCTTGCCACCGGTACGGGACTGATCGCAAAGCACATCGTGAATGCGGCGGCGCAGATTGAGGCGACGGACGCCTCTGCGGAGATGATTGCAGAGGCCAAGCGGGACAACTGCTCGGCGAAGCTGCACTTTTCCGTGCAGGATATGTTTTGCCTGCCCTACGCGGATAAGTCCTTTGATGTAGTGATCGTGTCCAACGCGCTGCACATCGTGCCGCAGCCGGAGAAAGCCCTTGCCGAGATCCATCGGGTACTGAAAGAGGATGGCGTGCTCATCGCGCCCACCTTCACCCACGCGGGGAACTCGTTTTCCGGCAAGGTCAAAGCCTTTTTCATGAAGCTGGCGGGCTTTCCCCTCCACAGCAGGTGGACGAGCGAGGGATACCTGCGTTTCCTGCGGCAAAACGGTTGGTCAGTGCGGAAAAGCGTTGTTCTGAAAGCCTCGTTCCTGCTGACCTATGCGGAATGTGTGAAATCGGAGGGGCAGGATGTTATTTTTTGAGAACACCCGCAAGCCTGTGGAGCTTGGCGGGAAGCTCATGGTCGCCATGATGAATGTCGGGCACAGTGCCGTGGCCCGGTGGGGGCTTCAATTTCTGAATGCAGCGCCGTTCTGCAAGGCAGTGTGGCGGATATGATCTTCGCAGACGACTGGTTCGATGCGGTCACAGCCTTTGAGACCGTCTATTTCTGGCCCGCTCTTCCGCAGGCTGCGGTTCGTGGACTGCAACAAGCCGTTCTGGAGGAAACGGATGGACCGGGCATTTGTCCGGGCGAAAGGCGGCTGCGACAAACGGCACGATTACGAGATGACGATTGCGCCTTATGAAAACGGCCAGCGCACTTGTCCTGTCCCTTGGCATCGCCATTCAGAATTTTCCCGAGGGGGCGATCATCTCCATGCCCCTCCGGGCGGAAGGCGAGAGCAAGGGCAGGGCGTTTCTCGGCGGCGTGCTCTCCGGCGCGGTGGAGCCTGTCGGCGCAGTGCTGACGATTCTTGCGGCGCAGCTGGTGATCCCGGCGCTGCCGTATTTTCTGAGCTTCGCGGCGGGCGCCATGCTCTATAAGGCATTGGCGGAGTGAGAAATGATGCCCGCCGCTGACGATAACCTTAGCGACAGCTTGCGCGGGTTGCGTTTGCCAAACAGCCTATCCGAAAAGGCAGGGACACCACTTGCGGTGTTCCTGCCTTGCGCTGTATGGCGATGCTCGGAGTATTGAAAAGAATATGCGCAGGCATCCAGGACAGGCAAACAGAGAGTCTCTGCATTGAACTGGGCAAACAGAAAAATCACAAACCTCATTGACAAACTCGATCTGCTCGGTTATAATATACCAGTAGTATATACTACCGGTATATCAGGAGGCATCAATGGAACGTACAGAGACTCAAATGAAGATCCTCGAAGTGGGAAAAAAAGAATTCCTGGAAAAAGGATTCAAGGACGCATCTCTGAATAAAATCGTCGCAGAGGCGGGCTTCACGAAAGGCGCCTTCTACGGCTATTACCCGGATAAGGCTGCGCTTTTTGAAGATCTTGTGGGCGAGGCAGCAAAGGGACTGTTGGAGCAGTTCAAAGCCGCACAGGCCGCCCATTTCGATCTTGTCTCCGAGGAAAAGACGAAGGACAGCCTGAAGCTGTCCACTGAGTATTTGCGCGTCTTTGTGGAATATATGTACGCCCATTTTGATGCCTTCAAGCTGATCCTCTGCCGGGCGGAAGGTACGCGCTATGCAAATTTCTTGGAGGAGCTTGTGGAACTGGAGGTAGAGTGCTCAGAGGAATACTACGCACTTCTCCGCAAAAGAGGAAAGCTCTCCGGGAAAATGACAAAGCAGCTTCACCACATGATCACCAGAGCCTATTTTACGGCGGTATGTGAGACGATTGCCCATGATATGCCCAAAGATGAAGCGATGCGGTATATTGAGGAGCTTGCAAAGTTTTTCAACTCTGGCTGGAAAGGCTTGCTCCGGCTGGAATAATGCACGATCACACAAGCACTTTAATTTTTTACATGCGAGTTAGCGTACTCTAACTAAACGATATAAAATTGGAGGTCGTTTATTATGCTTAAAACAGATTCGAAGAAGCTGGAAACAAGGGACTTTATATCAGTGGGCATCTTTTCGCTCCTCTATGCTGTGGTGGCGTTTGTGGTTGGCGGTGTTGCGCAGATGACGCCGGTCACTTTCCCGTTTATGCCAATGATCGTGGCGCTCTTTACGGGGACAGTTTTCATGCTCTATGTGGCAAAAATACCGAAGAAGGGAGCTCTCTCCATTCTCGGTGTAATCGCGGCGATCTTGCTGTTTGTTACAGGAATGTTCTGGATGATGTCCGTATTCTTCCTGGGTTTCGGCTTGATCGCGGATCTTATCTGCGCTTCCGCTGATTTCAGATCCTTTAAGAAAAACCTGCTTGCCTACTGCGTCATGGCGCTTGCGCCGATGGGGGCATACATTCCAATGGTTGTCATGCCCGCACAGTTTGATGCTTTTATGAAGAATAAAGGTGACTTCTCCTCCTTTGAAGGAGTGATTCATTCGATTGGGGCTGCCTGGTGGGCGATCCCCGCAATGATTATCGGGACGATCGTCTGCGCGATCATCGGCGGACTGATTGGAAAGAAGCTTATGAAAAAACACTTTGAAAAAGCAGGGATTGTATAAATGAGACTCGACCCACGGACGAAGCTTCTGATTCTCGCGGTCACAAGCGTTTCCGTTTTTATGAATAAAAGCATCGCGGTGGAGTGTGTGCTTGCGGGGATTCCGCTTGTGCTTCTGAGCACTTCCGGCGATCTGAAAAGAACGCTGAAATACGCAGCTTTTTTTCTCACGCTTCTGCTGATCCAGCTTTTTATCGTACCGAGGCTGCCCGTGACTTTCGGCGGGATCGTCTATATGTTTGCAGTGTATATCCGCAAGCTTCTTCCCTGTTTTATGCTGGGCAGCTTTCTGATTGCAACGACAAGCGTAAGTAAATTTCTTGCGGCGCTCACAAAGCTCCGATTGTCGAAGGGGCTCACGATCGCTCTTGCCGTTACCCTCCGTTATTTCCCGACCATGAGAGAAGAGTGGGCCTCCATACGGGATGCCATGGCGCTGCGAGGGATATCAGCGTCCGCGGCTGGACTGATCAGCCATCCTGTACAGACGATGGAGCATGTCTATGTTCCCCTGCTTGTTTCTGCTTCCAGAATTTCGGACGAGATCACGCAGGCAGCGATTACAAGAGGCATTGAGCACACAGGTGAAAGAAGCTGTATAGAGGAAATCGCGTTTTCGTTTGCTGATTTGCTGGTGGTAATTGCTTACGCCGCGCTCGTTGCCGGCATGGTATACGCGGGCATGAAAGGGGTGTTTTGATTATGATATCGTTTCAAAATGTCTCTTTTACATACGCTGAAAGCGGGAACGGCGGAGTCCTTGATCTGAACCTTATCGTTCGGTCCGGCGAATGCGTGCTGCTTTGCGGATCATCAGGATGTGGAAAAACAACCGTTACACGGCTCGCAAACGGATTGATTCCCCATTTCTTCCACGGCAATCTTTCGGGGCAGGTGAAGGTAAACGGTATGGATACCCGGGAGACAGAGATTGCTGCGCTATCGGATGCGGTAGGGACGGTTTTTCAGAATCCTCGAACGCAGTTTTTCAATACGGATACGGACAGCGAGATCGTGTTTGGGCTTGAAAATCGGGGCATTCCGCGAGAGGCTCTGCGCTCCCGATTAGATGAACTTACGGAGGAGCTGCATCTTAGCGGGCTCCGGGGTCGAAATATCTTTGAACTGTCCGGCGGCGAGAAGCAGAAGATCGCGTTTTCCAGTGTGTATGCTTCGGCTCCCGATGTCCTTGTGTTTGACGAGCCATCATCGAATCTCGACATGAAGGCCATCGGAGAATTGGCGGATTTGCTCCAACGGGCGAAAATATCAGGAAAGACCATTCTGATTGCAGAGCACCGCATCTGGTATCTGATGGACATTGTGGACCGCGTCGTTTATATGCAGGATGGCCGGATTGCGTCGGACATGGAGGCTTCAGCGTTCAAGGCGCTGCCTGAAGCAGATATTCGCAGAATGGGACTGCGTGTCAGGGATCTGTCGGTATCCGAATCGGGCGGTGTGAAAACAATCGCTGCCGATGGATTGCTTTCCGCTCAGAAAATCAGCGTCTGTCTCGGCGGCCGGTATGTATTGAATGATATCTCTTTTCAGGCAAGCCGCGGAGAAATCATCGCCATTGCGGGCGCCAACGGCGCCGGGAAATCGACCCTCGCCAGAATGCTCTGCGGATTGCAAAAGAACGGCTCCGGTACTGTTTTGTGGGCCGGAAAACCGATGAGCCGGCGGTTGAGACGGAAAAAGGCATACATGGTCATGCAGGATGTGGGGCACCAGCTCTTTACCGACAGCGTGGCGGCGGAATGCGCGCTTGGCATAAAAGCCCCGAACAAAGACGAGATCGACCGCGCATTAGAAAAGGTGGATCTGCTGGCGTATAAGGAACGGCATCCCTTGTCTCTTTCCGGCGGGCAGATGCAGCGCCTTGCGGTTGTGGTGAGCGATATCTGCGGCAAGGAGCTGCTGGTGTTCGATGAGCCTACCAGCGGACTGGATCTGAAAAGCATGGAAGAGGTCGGCATCTTGACACGAAGCCTTGCGACGCAAGGCAGGGTGCTTTTGATCATCACACATGATATTGAGTTCATGATGCGGATTTGCACAAGAATACTGTTCATCCGGGACGGAGAAATCGTGGAGGACCTTTCCGGTGGGCAGAAAGAAAAGATTGTAAGACTTTTGCGAGGTGAGGAATGATGGCGGGAAAAGAAAACTCGGCGATGACGATTCTGATGGATTTTGCGAAGCCGTGCAAAGGGAAACTGATCGGCTCCGTTGTACTTGCGGTTTTGGGGGCGCTTTGCGGCATGATCCCCTATATCGCGGTGTCCCGCGGGATCATTATGATTTGCCACGAAGACTATGCTTTCAGCAGGTTGGCGTTTCTGGCATTGATTGCGTTTGTGGGCTATCTCGGGCAGGTGTGGTTCGGAACGTTTTCTACAATGAAAAGCCATGAGTCTGCCTTTATCATTCTGCGGAATATCCGCGTGGCGATAACAGAGAAGCTCTCCCGTGTCCCCATGGGAACGATCCTTGATACGCCGTCCGGGAAATTCAAAACGATCATCGTGGACACCGTGGAAAAGCTGGAGCTTCCGCTGGCGCATATGGTACCGGAGCTCACTGCCAACATCCTGATCCCAGTTCTAATGCTCGTTTACCTCTTCAGCCTTGATTGGAGACTCGCGCTGATCTCTCTTGTGACGATTCCGGTGGGTGCCTTCTGCTATATGGGAATGATGAAGGATTACGAGAAGAGATATGCCAGAGTACTTGCCGCAGGGAAAAACATGGATGCCGCAACGGTGGAATACATCGGCGGCATCGAAGTGGTGAAGACGTTCAATCAGGGTGAACGCTCATATAAAAAATACGCCGACGCCGTGGCGGAAAACGAGACAGCCAAAGTGACCTGGTTCAAGCAGACCAACGGCTACTATGTGATGGGGCTTTCCATCCTGACGGCAACGCTTGTGGGCGTGCTGCCCTTGGGGAGCTGGCTCTTTATAAACGGAAGGGTCGAAGCGGGTACGCTGATCACCTGCATCATCCTCGCCCTTGGACTCGTAAAGCCACTGATTCAGGCATTGCAGTACACCGACAGTCTGGCCATGGTGGATTCCACCGTAAAAGAGGTAGGGGATCTTCTGGATGAGCCGGAGCTTGTGCGGCCGACCGAGAGAGCTGTCCTTGCGGACACCGACGTATCCTTCGATCATGTTACCTTCCGGTACAAAGAGACGGAGGTCTTGCATGGAATTTCCTTTGACTGCGCAAAAAACGGTATGACGGCCATTGTGGGTCCCTCCGGCTCCGGTAAATCTACCATTGCGCGGCTCATCGCCTCCTTCTGGGAGGCGGAGAGCGGCTGCGTCCGTATTGGCGGCGTGGACGTGCGGAACATTCCTCTCCCTCAGATAATGGAGCTTGTCTCATATGTGTCACAGGATAACTTCCTGTTCCATCTGTCTATCCGGGAAAACATTCGGATTGGAAAACCGGAGGCCACAGACGCAGAGATCGAGGCAGCGGCAAAAAAAGCGAGCTGTCACGATTTCATCGCCGCTCTGCCGGAGGGCTATGATACGCTGGCGGGCGATGCGGGAAGCCACCTCTCCGGCGGAGAAAGGCAGCGTATCGCCATTGCAAGGGCGATCCTGAAGAACAGCCCGATCGTGGTGCTGGATGAAGCCACGGCATTTACCGACCCTGAAAATGAGGCCGTTATTCAAGCATCCATCGCGGGGCTTGTAGCAGGAAAAACTTTGATCGTCATTGCGCATCGGCTGTCTACCATTACAAAAGCAGACAAGATCCTTGTCGTGGAGAAAGGGAATGTCGCTGCGGAAGGAACCCATGAGGAGCTTCTTGAAACAAGCGATCTATACAAGGAATTGTGGAAAGCCCATATGCAGGGCAGAGATACCGCAGAGGAGGTGGCGGGATGATAAGGCTGTTTCAAAGACTTTTGTTGTTCTCGGGCTTACAGAAGAAGCGTCTTATCCGCTCTTTTCTTGCATACCTCGTCAGCTCATTCTTTGAGATGATCCCAATCATGGCCATTCTAACGGTGCTCACAGGAATCCTGAAGCAGCTTTCCGGCGATGTTATGCCGGAAAGAACGATCTGGATCTCGCTTGGCATCATGATCGTTTCCATTGCAGGGCGAATCGTGTTTGTCGATCTTTCTGCCAATGCCAGAACTCTTGGCAGCTTCGCGTTCGGGTCGGAAAAGCGCATGGAGATCGGCGAACGCCTGAAAAGGGCGCCTATGGGCTATTTCAATGAAAACAGGCTCGGGGATATCACTGCGGCGGTGACGACCACACTTGGCGATCTGGAGCAGCAGTCCGTTACTATTATGGAAAATGTGGCGGGCGGGTTTATCCACGCCATCGTGATCGGCGTTTGGCTTATGATCTATGAGTGGCGGATCGGGCTGATCTCCTTGGCCGGACTTGCTGTGGCGCTCCTTGTTTATTCGCTTATCGGCAAGGTCGGCAGGAAACACGCGCCCCGCCGTCAGGCAGCCCAGGCTGGCCTGGTCACTGCCGTTTTGGAATATGTGCAGGGCATGGGCGTAGTCAAGGCGTTTGGGCTGGCGGAGCGCACTGGAAAAGCAGTTGACACCGCAATCGAGGAAAGCAAAGAGGCAAATATCGCGCTTGAAAAGGCGTTTTCCAAAATGACGGCGCTCTATCAGACGGTGTTCAAGCTCGCACGGGCGGCTATCCTGGTTTTTGCGCCCTATCTTTTGGCAGGAGGAAGCATCACGCCGGAGAAGTGCCTGCTGCTTCTCGTGTCCAGCTTCATGATCTATGCCGCCGTGGAGGTGGCGGGCAGTATGTCCTCCGTTGCCCGCGCGGTGGAGGCTTCCCTGGACCGGCTGGATAACATCATGGACATTCCATCCCTGGACGAAAACGGGGCGGATCTTGTGCCGGAAAATTTCAATATCGAAGTGAAGAATATGTCCTTTGGATACGGGGAAAAGGAGGTATTGCATCAAATCAGCTTAAGCGTACCTCAGGGAAGCTCCTGCGCCATCGTTGGTCCCTCCGGCTCCGGAAAAACCACGCTGGTCGGTCTGATCGCCCGTTTCTGGGATGTGAAGGAAGGACAGATCACGCTCGGCGGCCGGGATGTGCGGGAATATACCAGCGGCAGCCTTTTAAAGAATTTCGCCATCGTGTTTCAGAATGTGTATCTCTTTGAGGACACCGTCGAGAACAATATCCGGTTTGGCAGACCGGACGCAAGCGAGGATGAAATCATAGCAGTCGCAAAGAAAGCCTGCTGCCATGACTTTATCATGGCGCTGCCCGACGGCTATCAGACAACGATCGGCGAAGGAGGCTCCAGCCTCTCTGGCGGAGAAAAGCAGCGGATCTCCATTGCAAGGGCAATTCTGAAGGACGCACCCATCGTCATTTTGGATGAAGCTACAGCCAGCGTGGATCCCGAAAACGAGCAGGAGCTGCAAAAGGCCATCCGGGAGCTGACAAAAGGCAAAACGATCCTGATGATCGCCCACCGTCTGTCCACCGTGCGCACGGCAGATCAAATCATCGTGCTGGAGAACGGCAGGATCGTTCAACGCGGAAACCATGAGGAGCTGATGCACGAAGACGGCCTGTACAGGCGCTTTGTGGGAATGCGCAGCCGGGCGATCGGCTGGACGCTGAAAGGCGGGAAAGCAGATGGATAGAAGGCTAGACAAAAGATACTTGACCGGAGCGGTATCTGCAATGGAAAAACAGTATGGCGTGGAAAAGACAGGCGCGATCATAGAAGATGCATGGAGACGTTATGCGGAAATCGTAGACGAAAACGCCGACGAGCCGAAAAAGATGTATATGCATACGAGGAAACGCATCTATCCTGCCATCGCCGCCTTTGACGCCATGACGGGAAATGGGATCTCCCGTGAGGAAGCGGCGGCTTTTCTGAATAGATATTATGAAAAGCGGGCAGCGGGCGTTGGTGCAAAAATCCGAGGGGCAATGAAGATACCGGGTCTGTATAAGCTGGTGCCGAGGTTCTTTGCCAAAATGACAAAAAGCTCCTTTGGAGAGGACTGCGGTTTTCGGGCTGATTGGATACGAACAGAGCAGGAGGAAATGTGCTTCGACATGCTGGCCTGCCCCTATCAGGACACCTGTGTGAAATACGGCTGCCCGGAGATCGTGGCCGGCTTTTGCCGCGCGGATGACGAGGCCTACGGGCATATGCATCCAAAGCTCAAATGGGGACGGACAAAGACGCTCGGACAGGGCGGAGACCGCTGTGATTTTAGACTGACGATAGAGTCATGATCCCATGGAAAGACGGATGAGGTACAAGACTTTCCAATGCTTTCTTGCGGCGTTGACTATGATTGCGTTCCTCGCTCCTGCTGCATATGCATCCGGTACACCGGACGTATATGAGGCAGGCGTAAACGCTGTTTCCGAAAAATATATTGGCAAAACGGTTCCAGGCGCCTGTGTCGTGATTTCGGAATTGCAGCGGCCATCTGCGGGTTTTTCACGGGGATCCGCCATGCCGTAAAGAGAAAAACCAGAGCATCGGTCCTTACGATTGTTTTATTTGCATTGCAAATTATAGCTGCGTGGATGCTCGGATTCTTAACAGTAGTATAAATTAACAGAAAACGGAGGAATGGATTTATGGACAAAAAGAAAAAGTGGACGGTCAAGGATGTTATTACAACGGTATTGCTCTCCGCAGTGCTGATCGTGATCCAGCTCGTCGTCAATATGGTCTGCATGGCCAACGACTTTGTCAGCATGGTGCTGTCGGTGGGGATCACCATGTTCCTCTGCGCGCCGGTCTATATGCTCATGGTCAGCCGGATCGGCAAGCGGTTTGTGACGCTGATCTATATGACGATCCTCGGCGTGATTTTCCTGCTGATGGGAAACTGGTTCTTGCTTCCTTATTATGTTCTCGTGGGGCTCCTCTGCGAGGCGATTCTCTGGAAGGAAGGCTCCTGCCAAAAACCGAAACGGCTGACCGCCGCCTGGACGGTGGCGAGCCTTTTATACAACGGGGTCAATCTGCTGCCCATCTGGTTCTTCTGGGACACCTACTACGATTTTGCGCTGGCAAGCGGCATGGAGCAGAGCTACATCGATTCCTATGTGCGTTACTACACCTCTCCCGGCTGGCTGACCTTTATTCTGCTGTTCACGACGCTGATGGGCTTTTTAGGCTGCATAGTGGGCAGTCGGCTGATCCGCAGGCATTTTCAGAAGGCCGGCGTCCTATGAGAGCGGACGCATCCTTTGCGGTGCCGGTCAAGCTGTGGGCGCTGCTGTGCGTCTTTGCCGGAGTGACCATCGGCGGGAATGTGCTGCTCACCTGCATCCTGACCGGCGGCGCGCTTCTTTATCTCGTCTTACAGCGGAACTTCCGTCTTGCCGCGTCCTATGGCTGCTTTTATCTGCTGCTGGCGCTGCTGCTCTACGGCATCCGCTTCCACGGGCTGCGCATGCCGGTCTTTTCGGAGTTTTATGTTCTGATGTTCTGGAATCTGTCACCGATCTTTCTGGTGTCATGGGATCTGATCACCACGCCGCCGGGGATGCTCTCCGCGTTTTTATCCCGCCTCCGTATGCCTACCCCGTTCATTCTCGGGCTTCTTGTGGTCTTTCGCTTCTTTCCCACCATGCGGACGGAGCTGAAGGGCGTAGGCAGGTCCATGAAAAACCGGGGGCTGACCGCGGCGGGACAGCTGCTCGCACATCCCGTGCAGAGCATGGAGTATGTGCTGGTTCCGTTTCTTCTTCGGGTATTGCAGCTTGCGGATCAGCTTTCCGTTTCCGCCGTTGCAAGAGGCGCGGAGCGTCCGGGCGTGCGCGGCAGCTATTATGAGAAAAGGATCGGGGCGCGGGATCACATCGCGGCAGCCGCATGTGCGATAGTCACGGCTTCCTATTTGGTTTTGGAAAGGAGCATGGCATGATCGAGCTTACACGCGCTTCCTTTCAATACGAAAACTCGGACAGAGGCGTGCGGGACATTTCCCTTTCGGTAAAAAGCGGCGAATGCGTCGTGCTGACGGGGCTTTCCGGCTGCGGCAAGACCACCGTGACAAGGCTTGTCAACGGGCTTGCGCCGTCCTATTATCCCGGAGCCTTCAGCGGAAGTGTGAGGATAGACGGCAAGGACATATCAAGGCTTTCCACATGGGAGATCGGGCGTTTGGTGGGAAGCGTTTTTCAGGACCCCAAAAGCCAGTTCTTTTCCTCCGAGCTTGCCGGAGAGGTGGCCTTTCCCTGCGAGAATTACGGCCTGTCCACCCGGGAGATACGGGAGAGGACGGACGCCGCCATAGAGGCATTGAAGCTATCCCGTTTGAGGGACAGGGCAGTTGACGTCCTCTCAAGCGGAGAAAAGCAGCGGGCGGCCATTGCGTCCGTATATGCCATGAAGCCAAAGGTCTTTGTGTGCGACGAGCCGACGGCCAACCTCGACGCCGCCGGGACGCGGCAGCTTGCGCAGACCCTTTGGCAGCTCAAGGAGCAGGGCTTTACCCTGCTCATCGCGGAGCATCGGATCGACTGGCTGATGGGGATCGCAGACCGCTTTTTATATCTGCGGGATGGCAGAATAGCGGCCGAGTATACACCGGAGGATCTGCTCCTCCTGCCAAAAGCGGACATCTTAGGGATGGGCCTGCGTTCTCCGCACGAGGGAAAGTGCTCTCCCGCTCCCTCCGTATTGGACGAGAGCCCTGCCGTCTTGAAGACAGCAGGGCTCTCGAAAAGAATATGCAGAGAAGTCATTTTCGATGATGTTTCCCTCTCCTTTCCGAAAGGCAGGGTGACCGCCATAACGGGGCAGAACGGCGCGGGGAAAACTACCCTTGCGCAGATCCTCTGCGGGCTGGCAAGGCAGACAAGGGGACATATCCTGATAGATGGGAAAAAAGCAAGAGCGGCAGTCCGGCGCAGGGAGATCTATTACTGCGGCAATGACACGTCAACGCAGTTTTTTGCGGCGAGCGTGGCGGAGGAGCTGCTGCTGAATACCAGATCGACAGAAGAAAGCAAGAGCTGTGCAAGGAACCTGCTCGAAGAGCTTGGGCTTTACGAGTATAGGGACGCGCACCCGTCCACCCTGTCCGGCGGGCAGAAGCAGCGCCTTGCCATCGCCTGCGCCGTCTTTTCCGGCCGCGGGATACTGATCCTTGACGAGCCCACCAGCGGTCTTGACGGGCAGAATATGCGCCTGATCGCGGAAAGGCTGAAAAGCGAAGCGCGGAACGGCAGAACCATTCTCGTGATCACCCACGACAGGGAACTGATCGAGAGCTGCTGCGATAACATTGTGGAGGTTGAAAAACGATCATCATGAAACCGCCAAGGGGCGCTATGGGATATCCGCGCCGGAGGAATCGTTTTCCGCTCCTGCCGGCAGCTCCACCGCGATGGTCGTGCCCTTGTCCGAGCTTTCCTCCACCCAAACGGAGCCGCCGTGGAGGTTGGCGATCTCCCACACCAGAGAAAGTCCCAGTCCCGCGCCGCCGTACTCGCGGCTGCGGGATTTGTCTACCCGGAAGAAGGGATGAAAAATGCTCCGCTGATATTCCTCCGGAATGCCGCAGCCGGTGTCGGAAACGCGAATGATGCACTTTTCCTGCCCCTGTGCAAGCTCGACCCGCACTGAGCCGCCGGGACGGTTATATTTGACGGCGTTCTCCGTCAGGTTAAAGAGCAGACGGTAGATCAGCGCGTCGCTGCCGGTCAGGGCGGCGTCGCCCTCCGCTTCCAGCGAGATGCTTCGCTTCTCCGCCAGCGGCGCGAGATCCGTGAAGATCTCCTCGACCATGGGGGCGAGCTGGAGCTGCTCGTTCCGCGCCACCTGCTGCAGATTGCTCATCTCCAGCAGCGTCTTGGTCATCTGTGTCAGCCGCTCCGTCTGCTCACGCAGAAGCGTGAGGAACTCCACCGTCTCCGGCCGCACATCGGGATGCTCCGCGGAAAACAGCTCCAACTGCGCCTGCATCAGAGCCAGCGGCGTGCGCAGCTCGTGGGCGGCGTTGCCGGTGAACTGCCGCTGGGCGGCAAAGGCGTTATTCAGCCGCTCCAGCATCTGGTTGAACGAGCGGCTCAGCTGCCGGAACTCCGGAAGCACATCTTCATCGATCCTCATATCGGCAAGATTGTTCAGCTGTACCTGCTCCACTTGCGAGGCAAAGCTGCGCAGGGGCTTTAGGGTGCGTCCGCTGACAAAATAGGCGAGGAAGCCGCTGAGCAGCGTTACCGCCGCCGTGATGTACCAGTTGGTGGTGCGGAAGCGCCCCTGCACCCCATCGACGACGATAGTCAACTCCTCGTTGGGCGCTATGAGCTGCAGGTCAAAGCTCGCCGCTCCGCAATCATTCAGGATCACTGTGCCGCCGCCCTGTAAGCTGTCCGCAATGGTGTCCGCAATGGTGTCCATATAGTACATACCGGAGAAGCACAGCAGCAAATTCATGGCCACGCAGGTGATGCCGATGAGCAGGACGGACATCAGCGTGATGCGCCACTGCAGGGAAAGCCGCTTCATACTTCCCCGCCTCCCATCAGATAACCCTCGCCGATGCGGTTGCGGATGGGGTCATAGCCCAGCACGGCGCGGAGCTTTTTGCGCAGGGCGGAGATGTGGACGCGGATGGAATTGCTGAAGCTGTCCACGCTGTTGTCCCAAACATGATCCATCAGCTCTTCCTGACTCACGGGCCGCCCCTGATGTACCATCAGGTATTCGAGAATCCCCGTTTCCTTGCGGGTCAGCGTCAGCGTCTGCCCGTTGACAGCGGCGGTGCGGGAGCGGGTGTCGAAGCTCAGGTCTCCGCAGCTCAGCAGCACATCCTGCTGGGTGAACTGCCGCAATGTCAGGCTGCGGATGCGGGCCTCCAGCTCGGCCAGGTGGAAGGGCTTTGCCAGATAGTCGTTCGCCCCGGCGTCCAGCCCCTGCACCTTGTCCTCCACCTCACAGCGGGCGGAGAGGATCAGCACCCGCGTCTCCCGGTCGGTCTGCCGCAGGGTGCGCAGCACCGTCATGCCGTCCTTTTTCGGCAGATTCAGATCCAGCAGTACCAGATCGTAGCGCTCCACGCCCAGAAGCGCCAGCGCCTTTTCCCCATCATAGCAGTAGTCCACGCTGTAGGCCAGCCGCCGCAGGCTGCGGACGATCGTCTCGCACAGGGCGCGTTCATCTTCAATTACTAAAAGGTGCATGAGAGCCCTCCTTTTTATTTCTCCGTTTTTATGCTGCTCTCATTATAGCAAGAATAGATAAGGTTTGCATTAAGTTTTCGTTCTTAACAGAGACTTTAACTCTCCCGCGCTATGATGGGGGCAGAAAATCGGAAAGGGTGATGAAAAATGAGCTGCGGGAAAAAGGCCGCGGCGCAGATCGCGCTGCTGATGGCCGGAACCGCCATGCTGTGCTTCGGTGTATGGCGGGGCGAGGCGGCGACGGTGCTGAGCAAGGCCATCAAACTATGTCTGGAGTGTGTGGGCATTGGGTAAAAGGTTTTCAGGCGTTTCACAGACCATGTCCCGCTTCCGGGGCTGGATCCAGGCAGGGGCAACGCTGCTGACCAACCTGCACCTGCCGAACTTTCTCAAAGGCGGACTGTATCAGGGGGCGGGGAAGACTGTCTGCGTGCCGGGGCTGAACTGCTACTCCTGTCCGGCGGCCTCCGGAGCCTGTCCCATCGGGGCGTTTCAGGCGGTAGTGGGGTCTTCCAAGTTCAGCTTCTCCTATTATATCACAGGCTTTCTCATTCTGCTGGGCGTGCTGCTGGGGCGCTTTATCTGCGGCTTCCTCTGTCCCTTTGGCTGGTTTCAGGAGCTGCTGCATAAGCTCCCGACAAAGAAGCTCTCCACAAAGAAGCTCAAGCCTCTGACATACCTCAAGTACGCCGTCCTGCTGGTGATGGTTTTCCTGCTGCCGGCGTTCCTTGTGAACGATGTGGGCATGGGAGACCCGTTCTTCTGCAAATACCTCTGTCCCCAAGGCGTGCTGGAGGGAGCCATCCCGCTGTCCCTTGCCAATTCCGGCATCCGGGCGGCGCTGGGCAAGCTGTTTACATGGAAGTTCAGCATCCTGCTGGCGGTGATCGTGCTGAGCGTACTGTTCTACCGTCCCTTCTGCAAGTGGCTCTGCCCGCTTGGCGCATTCTATGCGCTGTTCAACCGGGTGTCCCTCTTCCAGATGAAGGTGGACAAGAGTAAGTGCGTCTCCTGTGGGAGATGTGCCAGAGCCTGCAAGATGGATGTGGATGTGACGAAAACGCCCAACCATACCGAGTGCATCCGCTGCGGAATGTGCATCCGCGCCTGTCCGACGAACGCCGTGTGCTTCCGTTACGGCTTCGGCAGCGGGAAAGAGAAGGAAAACGCAGCAACGCTGCGAGAAAACAACAAAGCTTAAGGAGAAACGAATATGAATGCAAAGAAGATTCTGGCTCTGCTGCTGGGCGCGATGATGCTGCTCTCCCTTGCAGCCTGCGGCGCAAAGGGCAGCGACAAGCAGGCGGATATGAGCGGAGGCGGTTCCGCCATGACCAGCGAGCCGAAAACCGACGAGGAGGCGCTCACCCTGCACAAGGAGCTGCTGGAGCAGGAGAACGCGATCCTGTCGGAAAATACCGAGCTGTGGGAAAAGGTCTATATGGAGGCCGACAAAGGCATGGCAATGATCGAGGACGGGAAAAACTACGGCGATTTCCTGCTGGATACCGTCGAGGCCGCGAAAGAGCAGTTCACCGACAAGGAGTATGAGTGGCTGAAGGAGTCAACCACGGAGATCAGTAATATTGAAAACAAGCTGACCGAGTTGGAAAAGAAGTATCCCGAGATCATGCAGAAATCCATGGACGGCGCTATGAGTATGCCCGCGGTCGATAATATGAGTATGCCGTCCAATCAGAGCGGCGCGGACAAGATGGCCGAGCAGGGCAGCATGCAGAAGTTCCCCGCCTTTGAAGGCAAAGACCTGGATGGCAACACGGTGAAGAGCGAGGAGCTGTTCTCCGGCAACGCCGTCACCGTAGTGAATTTCTGGTTCACCACCTGCAATCCCTGCGTGGGAGAGCTTGCCGAGCTGGACGCGCTGAACAAGGAGCTCGCGGAGAAGGGCGGCTCCCTCATCGGCGTCAACACCTTCACGCTGGACGGGGACAAGGCGGCGATCGCGGATGCAAAGGACGTGCTGATGAAGAAGGGCGCCACCTATCAGAATGTGTATTTTGACTCCGACGGTGAGGCGGGAAAGTTTACCACCAACATCTTTGCCTATCCCACCACCTATGTGGTTGACCGCAGCGGCAATATCGTGGGCGAGCCCATCGTCGGCGCTGTCACCGGCAAGGCGCAGGCCGAGGCGCTGCAAGCCCAAATCGACAAGGCGCTCGCCGCCGATATGGGCTGACGCGAGATTAAAAAAGCGCCTGCTGTGCGCCGCTGCATTGCCCATGGCGCTCGAAGGGTCGGAGTGAGTTCTGATTCCCCTGAAAGGAGGAAACGCGATGTATCGAAGCGTATTGGCACTGCTTTTCGCCGCGGTGCTGCTGCTCAGCGGCTGCGCTGTCGGGCAGCAGACTGTGCCGAAGGAAAAGAGCGGACAGAAAACAAAGATGGACGGAGCGGCTTTTGACCGGTCCGACGAGGAGATCACCTATATGGATACCAAAGACAATGTCATCTATCTGGCGGGCGGCTGCTTCTGGGGCATGGAACAGCTGATGCAGTCCATCCCCGGCGTTATCGACGTCGAGAGCGGCTACGCCAACGGCACCTGCGAGGAGGACGCCGACTACCAAACCGTCTGCACGGGCAACACGGGCTTTCGGGAGACCGTGCGGGTGGAATACGACCCCGAGCAGGTGAGTCTTGACGCGCTGCTGCTGGCCTACTTCTATGTCATTGACCCCACGGTGCAAAACCGGCAGGGCAACGACCGCGGCAGCCAGTACCAGACCGGCGTCTACTACACCAACGAAAGCGCGAGAGAAACGGTGAAGCGCATCGCGGAGATCGAGCGCGGCCGCAGCGAGAAATTTTTCGTGGAGATCGGCCCGCTCAGGAACTACTATCCTGCCGAGGAATACCACCAGAACTACCTCGAAAAGAACCCGAACGGCTACTGCCACATTCCGCGCACGGAGATGGAGCTCTTTTCCCGGCTGCGCATCGACCCGGGTGACTATCAGAAGCCCGCGGCGGAGTCCATCCGGGACAAGCTGACGGCGGAGCAGTACCGCGTCACGCAGGAGAGCGGCACGGAACGCGCCTTCACGGGCGAGTTCTGGGACAAGTTTGAAAAGGGCATCTATGTGGATGTCGTGACCGGCGAGCCTCTCTTTTCCTCCACAGATAAGTACGGGAGCGGCTGCGGCTGGCCCGCCTTTACAAAGCCTATCGAGGGCCCCGCTGTGGTGGAAAAAGAGGATCTGAGCCACGGAATGCGCCGCACGGAGGTCAGAAGCCGCGCCGGAGACTCCCATCTCGGTCATGTGTTCACCGGCGATCCGGAGTCGCCCAACGGCGTGCGCTACTGCATCAACAGCGCGGCCCTGCGCTTCGTCCCCTATGAAAAAATGGAGGCCGAGGGCTACGGATACCTGCTGTACCTGTTTGAAAAATAGGACGCAAGGGGTCGGCAGTTCTCATGCAGGGAACTATCAGCACATCACAGCATATCGGACTGCCCGGTGGCAGTCCGATATGCTGTGAACGGAAGTTTCCGGCACGCTCAATGAGCCGATTTCGAAACGGAGAAGCAAAAGCAGGAGGATACCGAAGATCCGGCTGACCCTGAGCAGAACACCGAGACCGAAAATAAGGATAAAAACAACGACCCTGCGAAACAGGAAGAGCAGAAGCAGGATGCCAAAACAGAGAACGAGGCCCAGCTTACCATCAACGGCGCGGCTCATAACGAGCTGATCCACTAACTTACCCCGGCGGGGCATACCGCATCGCCCTGCTTCCTCCATATTGCAAAGCCCCCCGGCACGTCCGCATGGTGCCGGGGGGCCTTTTTGCGCAGCAAAAAGAAAACCGGGTGGTAAAAATGACCGAAAATACAAAAAACCACCTGAATCTCAAGAATTCAAGTGGTTTTTTCTCGATGGAGCTGCTATCCAGATTCGAACTGGAGACCTCATCCTTACCAAGGATGCGCTCTACCAACTGAGCTATAGCAGCAAATGGCGACCCGGATCGGGCTCGAACCGACGACCCCCAGCGTGACAGGCTGGTGCTCTAACCAACTGAGCTACCGGGCCATGATCGCTCAAGTACATCGTTTCTGGCGGTTGACCGCCGGAACGTGTGTTATTATACCTGAGAAACGCGCGGTTGTCAAGCATGAATTTCAGAAAATGTCAAAAAAGTTTTGGAAAGTCCGACATTCCGGGAAAAATACAAAACAAAACGCACAGAGTACTCTCTGTGCGCTTGTGGCAGGGGTAGTAAGTCTCGAACTCACGGCACGCGGTTTTGGAGACCGCTGCTCTACCAACTGAGCTATACCCCTACAGATATTCCGCATTCGCTGAATGCTTGATTATTATATAAGATTCTGTGTGGAATGTCAAGCATGAATTTCGCTTTTTTTGCAAAAAGCGGGAGACAGGGAAAGCTTTTTCGCAAAACGACGCCGAAAACAGGTGGAACTTCGGCTTTCCACCTTGAAGGAAAGCGGGAAATAGTGTATTATAAGGGGTATCAAACGTGTAATTCCGGGCTTGCTATGCCCTGACAGGGGGAACGCCACTATGGCAGATAAAAACTTTTTGACCGAGATCATTGACGCCGACCTCGCCGAAGGCAAGATCCGCGAGATCCATACCCGCTTCCCGCCGGAGCCCAACGGCTACCTGCACATCGGCAGCGCCAAGGCGATCTATATCAACTGGTCCATCGCAAACCAGTACGGCGGCAAGTTCAACCTCCGCCTCGACGACACCAACCCCGCCCGCGAAGGGGAGGAGTATGTCAACAGCATCATCGAGGACCTGCACTGGCTGGGTGCCGACCCCAACGGCGGCATCTTCTACGGCAGCGACTACTTCGACAAGTGCTACGAGTACGCCGAGAAGCTCATCCTCGAGGGCAAGGCATACGTCGATGACCTGACCCGCGACGAGATGCGCGAGTACCGCGGCAGCGACGCAGGCAAGCCCTCCCGTCCCTCTCCGTGGCGCGACCGCACCCCGGAAGAGAACCTCGACCTCTTCCGCCGGATGCGTGCAGGCGAGTTCAAGGAGGGCGAAAAGACCCTCCGCGCTAAGATCGACCTCGCCAGCCCCAACATGAATATGCGTGACCCGGCCATCTACCGCATCAAGTACGCCGAGCATCACCGTCAGGGCAATAAGTGGTGCATCTACCCGATGTACGACTTTGCCCACCCCATCCAGGACGCCATCGAGGGCATCACCCACAGCATGTGCAGCCTCGAGTTCGAGAACCACCGCCCGCTGTACAACTGGGTCATCGAGAACATCTTTGGCACCGAGTTCCCCAAGCAGCGCGAGTTCGCCCGCCTGAACATGACCAACACCGTCATGAGCAAGCGCTATCTGCGTGAGCTGGTGGAGATGGGCATCGTGGACGGCTGGGATGACCCCCGCATGCCCACCCTGTGCGGCCTGCGCCGCCGCGGCTATACCGCTTTTTCTATCTTCACCTTCGTGCGGGAGGCCGGCATCTCCAAGTCCGACAACCTCATTGATATGCGCCAGCTGGAAGCCTGCATCCGCAGCGAGCTGGACCTGACCGCACAGCGCCGCATCGCCGTGCTGGACCCCGTCAAGCTGGTGGTGGACAACTACCCCGCCGACAAGACCGAGTATTTCGACATCGCCAACAACCCCAACCGTGAAGCCAACGACCCCACGACCCGCAAGGTCGCCTTCACCCGGGAGCTGTGGATCGAGAACGAGGACTTCGCCGAGGTGCCGCCTCCGAAGTTCAAGCGCCTGACCGTCGGCGGCGAAGTCCGTCTGATGGGCGGCTATCTCGTCAAGTGCGAGAGCGTCGAGAAGAACCCCGACGGCAGCATCGCCGTCATCCACTGCACCGCCGACCTCGAGACCGGCAACGGCAGCCCTGCCGATGGCCGCAAGGTCAAGGGTACCATCCATTGGGTGAGCGCCGCCCACGCCGTGGATGCCGAGGTGCGCCTGTACGACAAGCTCTTCACCGAGGCGAACATGAACGCCATCCCCGAGGGCAGCGACTACAAGGATTATCTGAACCCCGACAGCGTTGTCGTCCGCAAGGGCTGCAAGCTGGAAGAGGCTCTGGCCGACGCAAAGCCCGGCGATAAGTTCCAGTTCGTGCGCACCGGTTTCTTCACTCCCGACTCGAAGAACCCCGGCGTGTATAATCGTGTCGTGACCCTGCGCGACAGCTTCAAGCCCGCAAAGTAACGAGCGGACCCCAAACATCGCAAAAGGAGCACTTCACAGACCATGAAAAAACACATGACCCGCAATATTATCCTCATGCTGGTGCTGGACGTCATCCTCGGCATCGTGCTGGCCCTCTATATCGCCAACACCGGCACCGTGCCTGCTGCCGATAATGCCGACACCTACACCGACGGCACCTACACCGCCAGTGCGCAGGGTTATCTGAGCGAGGTGGGCGTCACCGTGACCATCACCGGCGGCAAGGTGACGAATGTTGTGATAGATGCTTCCGGCGAGACGCCGGAGCTGGGCGGCAAGGCGGCAGAGACGCTGTCGGCCTCCCTGCTGGCGGCTGGCTCGACCGTCGGGGTGGATGCTGTCTCCGGCAGCACCATGACCAGCGACGCGGTATTTGCGGCAATGAACGATTGCCTTGCACAGGCCGCACAGTGATGAAGCTTTGAACGGAGCTGCTGCACGGCGTGTCTGTGCGGCAGCTTTTTTGTGAGCGAGGTTCTTATGATACTGGATATTCTGCCGCTGGCGGGCGGCACGGCCCGTCTTG
>OASY01000495.1_pt1 | contig 26280 bp, 21 predicted proteins | sample 1501231 | NCBI WGS metagenome assembly OASY01 (sample SAMEA2579917, study PRJEB22360) | human gut metagenome | biome: human gut; feature: human-associated habitat; material: faeces | place: Denmark | collected 2008/2010 | reverse complement strand
TTTTCATCTGGATGCCCTTTTGCTATACCACCCACCAGTTTAAATGGACCAAATGTGTCATAGCCCTTGCAGCCGAATTTCCCTATCACTTTAGAATGCTTCTTATTCAAAATCTGCTCTATGGATTTATAATTCGCACTTCCACCATAAGTACAGATCAGAAATACCTTTTTGTCGTTCGATAAGAGCTTAAAATTTATCTATTTTGCACATTGTTTTATTTTTTATATTCATTTATCACTGTTCAGTGACCTGCGTTTCGGTGCCCCGCCAGTTTTTATGCTTCTTATCGTCTTTGCCAGTTCATGAGAACTTCAAAACAGCTTCCCTGTCCCAGTTCACTCTCCACATCAATGGTGCCTCTCATGGCATCAACCAGGTTTTTGGTAATAGCCATTCCAAGATAAAATCATTATTCTATAATCCCAGCTCAGACTTTCATCCGATTAGCCGATTATCCTATTACAGCCAATTTTCCAGAACATCATTCAGCTTATTCATATCCAACGGTTTCGCGAGATGTCCATTCATGCCTGTATTTTTTGCCAGCTGTACATCTTCTGCAAAAGCATTGGCAGTCATGGCAACAATCGGCAGTTTTCCCTGTTCGCCCGGAAGACTTCTGATTGCTGCGGTTGCCTCATAACCATTCATGACAGGCATTTGGATGTCCATAAAAACAAGATCATACAAGCCTTTCGGAGAAGCCTCCACTTTTTCAACTGCAATTTTCCCATTTTCTGCCGTTTCCACTTCTGCCCCTGTCATCTGCAGAATTTCAACAGCAATTTCTCTGTTCAGTTCATTATCCTCAACCAGCAGAATCCTTTTTCCTGTGTAATCTGCTTCTAACAGCTCATTCAGATAATTTCTTGCTGTTTTTTCTTTTCTGCCCGAAGTAAACTGCCGCAGCGTTGCTGTCAACCGGGAACGGAATAGCGGTTTTGCAATAAAAGCATCTACTCCTGCAGACTTTGCTTCTTCTTCGATCTCACTGAATTCATAGGATGTCAGTACAATGATGGTAATCTCTTTCCCGATCCGTTTCCGGATCTGTCTGGCAGTTTCTATGCCGTCCATATCCGGCATCTTCCAGTCCAGGATAACGGCAAAGTAATCGCTTCTCAGCTCATGACGTGCATAACAGCGCTCAACGGCTTCTCTGCCAGAGAGAACCCATTCGCCTGTAATCCCAATCTCCTTCAATGTGGCAACTGTGCTTTCACAGCATGTCTTATCATCATCCACAACCAGAACCGGCAGATTCATCAGATTTTTATCCTGTTCTTTTTCTTTTTCCTGAAGTTCCAGATAAATTGTTACCGTGATTCGTGTTCCCTTATGCAAGGTGCTTTCCACCTTAATATTACCATTCATTAGGTTCACAATATTTCTGCTGATTGCCATTCCCAGACCAGTTCCCTGGACCCTAGTTGTCCGGTGGTCATCCGCACGGCTGAAGGGATCAAACATGATTTTCTGGAATTCCGGCGACATACCGATTCCATTATCCTCAATCGTAAATTCATAGCATCCAAGTTCTGAAAATCCATTTGGCTTTTCCTCTATAGAAAAAGTAATATTCCCACCATCTGGTGTATACTTGATTGCATTACTCATCAGATTCACAAACACCTGCTGGATTCTCAGGCTGTCACCACAGACATCCTCATGCTCAATGTGATTGATGTGTATATCAAAATTATGTTTATGTTCATCTATCCCCGATTTTGTAAGTGTAATAAGATTATCTACCAGCTCTGACAGATTGAAATCTTCCTGTGCCAGCGTCATTTTTCCGCTTTCAATACGTGCCATATCCAGCACTTCATTAATCAATCCCAGCAGATGACGGCTTGATTCTGTAATCTTGCTGAGACATTCAATAACTCTGTCCTGACTCTCAATATTTGCTCCTGCAATTGCTGTCAGACCCACAATGGCATTCATCGGTGTCCGAATATCATGGGACATATTGGAAAGGAATTCTGTCTTCGCACGATTTGCATTTTCTGCTGACCGGTAAGCCTCTTTCAGTGCCTGACGGGATTCGATCTCTGCTTTCTTCTCCTGTGTCACATCCATGGATGCCACCAATACTTTTACCAGTTTTCCATTTTTCCATTCCAAGGGAATGTAAGAAGCGATTTTATAAGTCTTTTCATCCAGGCTGCAGTACTCAAACTTATAAATATCATTTTCACTTTTCAGATTCTTCTGGATATTTTCTGGGGCTATCAGGATATCCATAGTTTCCAGCGGTTCCAGTGTCTTATATTTATCAAGAACCTGCATCTGGAAATCATGATAAAATCCCAGAGGTTTATATATCATCTGTCCATTCAGATTGTAGAATTCATATCTGTCATTTTCCAGATCACAGACAAAAAAACGGTCAACCAGACGCACCATGCTCTGGATCAGCTGCTCCATGGAAGCATTGTCCGCTGCCATCTGCAGATGCCGTGCACTCTCCACCTTTGCCTCCGTAATATCCCGCAGAAAGATCATGGCATATTCCGAATCCTCTATCTCACCGCATATGATCACATTGCGGACCCATCGTTCTTCTCCATCCAGAGTGATTCGACACTCCAAAGATAATTCGGTTTCCAGACCCTTCAGCTTTTCCGCAATATAACTACGGTCGTAAAAAGAGGATACCGCCTTCTTATCTGTTTCCACAACATAGGAATCCACAAAATGCCGGATCAGTTCATCCCATGTATGACTCTGTTCAAAAACAGTCATCAGGGATGGTTCAACTTTAAAAGTATCAAACGTGTTTGCTTCCAGATTTACATAATACTCGCACAGATCTGTTTTCGTAAATGCCCGGTGGAAAGCAGCATACTTTTGTGCCTGCATGATTTCTTTTTTCTCTGCATCAATATTAATAAAAATTCCGGCAATCCTGCTGGCAGAACCATCCAGCCGACGTACCACTTCTGCCGATGCCCGAAACCACTGATACCGATGATCCCTCATTCTCATACGATACTCTACCTGGTATTTTATCTGGTTCGTCTTATCCGCAATTGCTGCATAAAGCTGAGATATTACTCTTTCTTTGTCCTGCGGATGCAGAAGATCTGACCAGGATTCCAGTTTATTCGGAAAATCCAGAGTGTCATGATATCCAAGCATTTTTCGGAACTCATGGCTCCAGTTTGCACTCACAATCTCACTGTTTTCGTCACAGTCAAAATACCAGAATCCGGAACAGATAGCATCATTCATCAGTGTCAGATTTACATGATCCCAGTTGACCCGTACAGACATAACCCAAATCTGTCTGCCTGCTTCATCTGTCGCATCCTCTTTATAAAGCTATACATTTTTCACTGTACCATCCGCAGTAAGGATCTGCGCTTCCCCTGCTCCGTGAAGCTGTAAAAAACGATTCCGATCCAGTATATCTTCCTCGTTATAAAAGAAATTTTTCAATGAGCCTTTTGTCTGTTCCATAAAGGTATCGAATGTATGTCCTGTACTATGTAACAGCAGATTACTCACAGACAAAATAGACAGGTTTTGGTCATAATATCCTGTTATTATACCTACCCCGCCATTATTTTCCAGTGTTTTCTGTACGACCTGCGACATGGCCTGTGTCTGTCCCGTTACAATCTCACCTAAAGAATATATTTTATCTTCATAATTTCCCATTTTATAAAAATCCTCTCTCTTATGTCTTCTTCATCCAGCTTTTCTCTGTATACAGAGAACCTGTCCCTGCCAGTTTTCTTGTCTATTTGGGCATACAAAAAGGACACTTGCCAAAATCTGCCAGTGCCTCTACTATATTTCTATAAAATCACACATCCATATAGTATAAAAGCTATCGAAATCTCTTCCGTTCTCATATATGATATGGATACAGTGGCAACCGGCTGACCTGGTCAAACTTTCTGACTTTAGCCCCTTCTGGCTTTGCGTCCCTACTTTTCAGCAGGTTTGCCTTCGAATATTTTCTTTTCAAAAATAAAATACCATGAAGTATTTTACACGTCAATAATGTTGGATAGAAAATCTGTATATTTTTTAATTTTGACCACATTGGGGCAGACCCCTTCATATCCAGTGATACTTATTCCTGCAATTGCAATTTTCTTTTTATGCTCCTAACTTGCTTTCATAAGGCTTTCGAAGTGTATAGCCGTATACAGCTTGCATTGTCATGGATTAAGTTCGATTTATCTGTTTTTCCACTAAAAAAAGACACATACTCTTTGGTGAGTTGTGCCTTGTATATTCGTGTATTTTTTGGTATTTCGGATTTCGCCATATTGGAGCAGAAGATGTGCCTGCATGCATGTGGATTCAAGTTATCTCTGTTCTGAAAAAATATCGTCAAAATTTTCTTTTTCGCTAAACTATTTATAGTCCTTTTACAAACTCAACTGCATTTTTTATATCTTTTTCATCTGGATGCCCTTTTGCTATACCACCCACCAGTTTAAATGGACCAAATGTGTCATAGCCCTTGCAGCCGAATTTCCCTATCACTTTAGAATGCTTCTTATTCAAAATCTGCTCTATGGATTTATAATTCGCACTTCCACCATAAGTACAGATCAGAAATACCTTTTTATCGTCCGTTAGATTCTTCTTTACAAATCCTAATATTGACTGATGAAATTTTGAAAAATAGATTCCTGATGCAAACCCAATCATATCATAACTGCTTAAATCTGCATCTGGCTGTTTTACAGCATCAATCAAATCAACCCGGCACTCTTCTGCTATGCCCTTTACTAATTTTTCTGTATTTCCATGATGTACAGATGCATATACGATTGCTTTTCTCATTTGTATTCCTTTCTGCCTGCTCCATCAATCAGGTCATAACTCATATCCAAAAAGTCCAGTATCTTTGCTTCACTGACCGAACCATCCAGTAAAATCGTGATCCAGTGTTGCTTGTTCATATGGTATCCAGGTGAAAATCCATAAGTCTGAATAATCATATTCGTCATGTCCGGATCACACTTTACATCCATGATATCAACTGGCTCTTTTCCTTCTAATCCCAGTTTCGATTTTTCAACTGTCATGATTACAGCATACCATTTTCCATTTTTATGCCGAAGTACTGCGCTGTCTGATAGTTTACTCCATAAATATTCCGGAATCGTGCCATACTGTTTCTGCACATATTCAAAAATTTCTTCTTTCTTCACAATCTATTCAACTCCTGATTCTTCTGATATCCTGCCCATAATCATACCAGATTTTTGTATCCCGTACTAAATATATTGTTTTTTTTGCTTTTATGCAGGCTTCTATAGCCGTAATCCTTTAATATCTTTAATACGTGATAAGATCGTATTGCAGCTGCAGCTGATAATGCCAGGAAGTGTATCAATGACTGTATGCAAGAAGTGTTCCATTTCATCACTTGATGAAGCAACAACATGTACATGCAGCTTGTCTCTTCCTGTGACACGGTAAATCTGCGTGACGGTATCATTATTATATAATATATCTGTCACCTGCGACAGATGGTCTGGTTTTGTCTCGATTTCAAAATAGCATGAAACAGCACCGCTGATCTTTTGAGGGTTTATTATAGTTGTATATTCTTCAATTATGCCTTTTTTCTCCAGCGCCTGAATCCGGGCTTTTACTGCCACTCTGGAAATACCAGTTTCTTTACCGATATCAGAGTAAGAAATACGTGCATTTTCTATAAGTAACTGGATGATCTTCTGATCCAGTTCATCTAAAGCATTCAGATACATAAGTGTTCCTCCTGTAAAATAATATCCTACGGATAGTAATTTTTCTTAAATAGCATATCATTTATGTTGCTGAAAGTAAACGCTGGCTTGACATATCAGCTGTAACTATATATAATTATTTCATAACGTAATTTGAAACTTACGTTTTGAATATATGTAGAAAATTCTGGTAAAGGAAAGAATAAGTGAAATTATAAAGGTTGTGGAGGAATATGATAATGTCAAAAGATGAATATTTGATCACAGATACGCCTCTTAAAGCGTTGACGGTTTTTGCAATGCCAATGATTTTGGGCAGTTTTTTTCAGCAAATATACAATATGGCTGACTCTATCATCGTCGGCCAATTTGTTGGCTCCTCTGCACTTGCAGCTGTCGGGGCCTGCGCAGCGCTGACCAATGTTTTCATTTGCGTGGCACTGGGGGCAGGTGTCGGTGCCGGTGTGCTCGTGAGCCGCTATTTCGGTGCCAGGAAGTATGGAAAAATGAAGACCATCGTGTCAACATCCTTGTTTAGCTTTTTAATTCTAAGCATAGTCCTTGGTGTTTTTGGCTTTTGCTTTTCCCACTCGATGATGAGAATATTACAAACTCCTGGCGATATACTGAATAATGCAGTGTTATATCTGCGTGTCTATTTTGTGGGCTTTCCGTTTCTGTTTATGTATAACATTCTTTCCAACATGTTCACTTCCATTGGTGAATCAAAAATCCCACTGGGACTCCTGGTATTCTCGTCAATCTTAAATATTTTTATGGATCTTTGGATGGTGGCCGGACTTGGACTCGGTGTGTTTGGTGCAGCCCTTGCGACTCTTATAGCACAGGGGATTTCTGCGGTATTTTCATTTTTTCTTTTTCTTAGCCGGCTGCGTCGATATAAAAGTCGCTTTGATTGGTTTGACAGGCAGGAGCTATATTCCATGCTTCAAATTGCTGTACCTTCGGTTCTTCAGCAGTCTACAGTGTCCATCGGTATGATGATCGTACAGGCTGTTGTAAATCCTTTCGGTACACAGGCGCTTGCGGGGTATGCGGCGACGATGCGGGTAGAGAATGTTTTTTCATTGATTTTTGTATCCATTGGCAATGCGGTTTCCCCATATGTTTCCCAGAATCTTGGTGCAAAGAAAATTGAACGGATCAAAAAAGGATATCACGCTGCACTGGTGTTAGATGTATGTTTTGCAGTTCTTGCTTTTATAGTTATTGAAACATTGCATACTCAGATTTCCTCGCTATTCCTTGGTAAAGATGGAACTGCTCTGGCTTATCAGGTATCCGAGAGTTATATGAGATGGATCGGTTACTTCTTCATCTTTATGGGAATCAAAATGGCAACCGATGGGGTTCTTCGTGGTCTTGGAATCATGCGTCCGTTTCTTATTGCAAATATGGTGAATCTGGCAATCCGCCTGTCGGTTGCTTTGATTTGTGCACCGCGTTTTGGCATTGTATTTGTCTGGCTTGCTGTACCGGCAGGTTGGTTTGCAAATTTTTTAATATCCTATGTGGCTCTTCGGAGATCATGGCCGACTGATAAAGTGGTGCAATCTCGATAACCTAAAGTAATTTAAAAAATACGCCGGAACCGAGAGTAAAAGTGAGACGGAAAAAAGTTAATGACATTCTTTACTTCTTTTGTTGGCTTATTACTTCTGATAATATCGACAACAGCTTGTCAACCTGGATTGGCTTTGCTATATGTCCATTCATTCCGGCTGCAATAGCATCTCTCTTATCTTCTTCAAATGCATTTGCTGTCATTGCAATGATCGGTATACATGCCTTATCTCTATCTGGCAGGCATCTGATTTCCTGCGTTGCTTTATAACCATTCATTTTCGGCATCTGGATATCCATGAGGATTATATCATATGTTCTAACTGGCATTTCCATTATCCTGTTTACACACTGGATTCCATCCTCCACACGCTCTGTTTTAAGACCGGCACGCTCAAGTATTACTTCTGCAATCTCTGCATTCAAATCATTGTCCTCTGCCAAAAGGATATTCCTTCCTTCAAGTATTTCACTATATGTTTCTAGATTTTCAGCATGTTTTTTTAGATAATATCTTTCATCCGCTATCCTGTGTTTTAGTGTTACAATAAAAGTACTACCCTTTCCAAGCTCACTCTCTACATCTATTATTCCACCGAGCAGATCAACATATTTTTTTACGATTGACATTCCCAGTCCGCTTCCTGTGATTTTGCTCTTTGTAGCATTCCGCTCACGTGTGAATGCCTCGAAAATATTTGTCAGATACTCCTGACTCATACCAATTCCTGTATCACTCACCCTGGTCCTCACCATCATGTACCCAGCCTCATCACATGGTAATTCATCTACGCTTACCTTAACAGAACCACCGGATGAAGTATACTTTATGGCATTGCTCAGGATATTGACAAATATTTCTTTTACTTTGGTAGTATCTGTCAGTATATTTTGATGTTCTACGTTTATTGTGTATTGAAGTACAAGATTCTTTTTCTTTGCTTCATCACCAAATACTTCAAATAAGGTCTGCCAGATATCTTCTATCTGACCATAATTCTCATCAATTTCCATCCTTCCACTTTCAATCCGAGCCATATCAAGTACATTATTTATGATTGACAGAAGAAGATTTCCTGACTGTTGTAGTTTTTTTAAGTATTCTGTAGTTTCAGGCAGATTCTTTCCTTTTAGATTATCCTCCATAAGCTGTGCATAACCCAGAATCGCATTCATAGGAGTACGAATGTCATGAGACATATTGTTAAGAAAACGAGTCTTTGCGAGACTGGCATCCTCTGCTTTTTTCAGAGCGATTTCCAATTTATCATTAAGTTTTTGTGTATCACTTGCAGCAAGCTTTGCGACAGCTTCTGCTTTTCTTGCCTTCCGTAAAAGTACAAGGATAATTCCAATGATAGTGAGTACAAAAAATCCTGCCGTGACAAAAAAAGCAAACATATTGTCTTTTACAAAATCATAAAAAGTCACCTTATCTGCCGTACTATCATAAATAGCAAGTGCACTTGTAAGCATATCAGATGGCATGTCCTTCAAAGTTTTATTCAGTATCGACAAAAGAGTTCCCTCTCCATTTCTTACTGCAAAGCATGCCTCCATTGTTTTTGTAAGTGGAACACTCTTGAAATCTCGATTGTTATCATATTTCAGAGCCTGACTGGTTCCCATGAGAAAACAATCTGCTTTTTCATTCATGATCATATCTGCCGCATCAGCAAGCGAATCGTAATCTACCAGTTTCCACTGGGGATAACTAAATACAATATGCTGTTTTAAGGCTTCTTGTTCTTTTGGCACAGCTACTGTATACGACTTATCCTCATTGAAATATTTCTCATCAGTTACCGCCATCAGACTGTAGGTCCAAGCTGTGTTAGTAAGTGTATAGCCTTTTTTTCTGCAAGATCAGGATTTCTGCCAGCATAAAAAATCATGTCAATTTCATGATCCTGCAGTGCCTGAAGCATTTCGTTGTAATCATCATATCCCCGGATATTAAATTCCAGCGTTTGATTCCCCAGACAATCTTTGGCATAGGAAATATATTCTGCCAGCATACCAGTAAGTTTTCCTGTCTCTTGATTCATGGAAAATATTGCCTGATCATTGTTCAAAAATCCTATCTTGATACCCCCATGTTCTTCCACCCAGGACTTTTCTTTGCCTGTAAGACTCTGTTTATAATCAAGTGTAAAATACTTCTTATACAGATCTGACTTAAAGAAAGGACTATCTTGTTCCAGCTGACGCATAGCATAATCCATCTTCGTCTTGATATCACTGCGCTCTTTATTTATTGCAAAATATATGCCTGATTTACCAATAGTTGTAACGGATGATATTCCCTGTTCAGACCAGATAGATTCCTCCAGAGATACAAAACAATCGATCTCATGATTTGCTAATTTCTTTTCGACATCATCATCATTATTCACATTTACATGTTTTGTATGTATGCCATTCTTCTTTTCCCATTCTGTCAGCATGATTTCAGGTTCTGTGCCCATGAGCACACCTACGCGTTTTCCATCCATAGCCTTGAAATCAGACGTCCCAATATCCGTATGTGATAAATCAGCATAAAGAATATATTTTTCCTCACTCATGGGTTCATCCGAAAAAAGCATCTTTTGTGCACGTTCATCAGTGTAAGAGATATCGCCCATGATATCTATCTCACCATTTTCAAGCTTATCAAAGCAGTTAGACCAGTCACATTTCACATACTCAAATTTCCATCCGGTATAGCCTGACAAAGCCTGCATGAGTTCATAGCCATATCCTCGTCTGACACCGTTTTTATCAACATAATTAAAAGTATCCTCAAATGAGCCGACACGAATGGTCTGTGGCTGTTTTTCATCATTATTCGTTTCAGCTGCCTGACAGTGTACTAATAACATCATCCATATTCCCAGGATCACAAATATATATGCAAATAGTGCAACTGATTTTTTTATACTCTTATTCATTCTTCTTTCCTGATTCTTTTGTATTTTCCTGTTTTGCAGTATCAAAATATCCAACGATTCCGATGTATCCATTCTTCTTTAAAGGAGACCACAATTCTAGAATTATCTGGCTTCTGGATCTTGTAACTGAAAGAATCCTACCAATTACTTCTCTCTCCTGTGAATTTATTTTTGCGACCATATCATTACTTATATTCCAGATCTTCTAATACTTCTTTCAAAGCTTCTGCTGATTTCTTCAATGCTTCCTGTTCTTTTTCATTCAGCTTGATCGCCAGTTGTTTCTCAATACCATTTTTTCCTACGATCGCTGGCATACTTAATGTAACACCTTCAATTCCATAGGTATCATGTTGGATAGAAGATACTGGTAATACAGATTTTTCATCTCGGATGATTGCTTCGCAGATTCTTCTGACAGCCATTGCGACTCCATAATATGTTGCTTTTTTCTTTTCAATGATCTTATATGCACTGTTTTTGACTCCCTGTGCAATCTCTTCCATATGCTCGTCGTGTTCTGTGTAACCTCTCATCTCGCAAAATTCTGAAATTGGTACGCCTGATACATTGGCACTTGACCATGCTACGATTTCAGAATCTCCATGTTCTCCGATGATCCATGCATGAACAGATCTTGCATCTACCTGTAAATGTTCTCCAAGTAGATATTTTAATCTGGCAGAATCTAGAGTTGTACCAGAACCAAAGACTCTGTTTTCAGGAAATCCTGATAGTTTTACTGCAACTTGTGTCAAAATATCTACGGGATTGGCTACGATCAGAAGAATCCCTTCACATTTTCTCTGTGCGATCTCTGGAATGATTGATTGAAAAATTGCTACGTTTTTCTTGACAAGATCAAGTCTTGTCTCTCCTGGTTTCTGTCCTGCACCCGCTGTCACAACAATGATCGCTGCATCCACGATATCATCATAATCGCCTGCTGTGATCTTCATTGGTCTGGCAAATGGGAGTCCATGGGCAATATCTAATGCCTCTCCTTCTGCACGATTCTTATCAGCATCGATCAACACCATTTCAGTAAATAATCCACTTTCCATTAATGCAAATGCAGAAGATGAACCTACAAATCCTGTTCCGATCACTGCTACTTTTCTGCTGTTTATTCCTTTACTCATTATTGGGTCTCCTTTTACATTTTTTAGAATGACAATATTATCACCCAATTTAATTATATCAATTCATGCAAAAAGATTTTTACTATATTGTTTATTATATACTCTTATGAATACATTGTACTAATGTTTTTTCAACCTTATCAATCTGAAATGGTTTCGCTAAGTGTGCATTCATCCCTGCTGCAAAACATTTCTTTGCATCTTCTTCAAATGCATTTGCTGTCATAGCGATGATCGGTATCTGTGCCGCATCGTCTCGTTTGATGGATCGAATCTCCTTGGTCGCTGTCAATCCATCCATAACCGGCATCATAATATCCATTAATATCGCATCAAATGTTCCTTTTGGAGCATTCTTAAATTGATCCACTGCCTGTTGCCCATCTTCCACAACAGTGACATTGGCTCCATCATCCGTCAGAAGTGTCTGTATGATTTCTGCATTCAATTGATTATCCTCGGCAACTAATAAGTTTAAACCACGAATATCTGCTTGCTCCGCTATCTTCTCAGCCACTGGCTGTTCTTTCTTCTGTGCGATTTCAAATGGAATCGTGATCACAAAGGTAGATCCCATTCCTTTCTCGCTTGTCACTTTGATTTCTCCATGCATCTGTTCTACCAGTCCCTTGACGATCGACATTCCAAGCCCAGTCCCCTGATATACACTTCGGGCATCCGTCTTTTCCTGTGAAAATGGCTCAAAAATATGATCGATATAATCTTTACTGATACCAATTCCCGTGTCTTTGATCGTCCAACGATACGTACAGATCTTATCATGAACATCCATTTGTTCCATCTTTGTAGAAATAGTTCCACCCGGATGATTATATTTAATACAGTTTCCATAAATATTCAATAAGATCTGACGAAGATGCAATGGGCTTGCATATACATATGAATATCTGTCATCTATGTTATCTTCTTCATAGTTCCATCGGATTCCTGCCTCTAGAACCCGCTCTCTGATCATCGTCTCAACTTCCCGCATCAGTTTCTTCACAGTAATCTCTTGGTGTGCCAGTGTGATCTGACCTTCCTCGATCTTACTCATCTGCAATACATCGTTGATCAGAGAAAGCAGATGTTTGGCAGCAGTTTCCATTTTCTTATGATTCTCTAATACCAGTTTCTGATCATCGAAATGTTTTTCATTGATATTTAGAAGTCCAATGATTCCATTTAATGGTGTTCTGATATCATGGCTCATACGGCTTAAGAAATCGGTCTTCGCCTGACTTGCTGTACGCATTTCGTCAAATGCTGCCTGTAAACGTGCGTGTTCTAATTCTTCTTGTTTATGTCTTTGCGATGTATCCTGTAAGAGCGTGATCGCATAAACTGTCGGAATCTCGCTCATTGTCTCTTCATCGTATACCACGATCTGTGTCATAAGAATTGTTTTTTGTACCCAGCGAATACTTCCATCATCTTCATGAAAACAATATTCCACAGAAATATTTGTGTCACCATTGTTGTATCTCTCCAGCAGTTTTTTCGTATCATTTGTCATACTATACTCTGCTTTTGTCTCCTTCGTGACTTTTTTCTCATATTCTGCGCAGTAATCCTGATAATTACATGGTAATGGATAATCAAGAAACAGCTCTTTGTTCTTTTGCTCTTTTCCCTTTAGAATAATATTTCTCTCCAGAATATCTGTCTTTAGATTGACCGTATAGATCACATCGGATAATTCCAAAAGTGCATCGACATAACTGTCATTTTCAATGATTGATTGTTTTAGCTGTTCATAATAAACCTGTAACTGTTCTCTGGCCCCTGTCTGATTGTCAGCTCCTTTTCGGATGATTTCAAATGCCAGAAGAAAATGATGTAATTTCTTATCTTCATCCCAGTCAACTGGGATCAATGTCATACGCTTATAGAATCCTTCTTCCTGCATATCATATTGATATTCCTGTACATCCTGTTTCTCCTTCATCTTCTCTTGAAGCCTTGTGATCTGAAGCCTTTTCCAAATGTTCTTCTGCTCATCTTTCCCAATCTTTTCCTGTACGATCTGCTCTACTGCACTGGAATACGCACCATCTAAAGCTAAGAAAAAGTTTTCACTGGAACGGATCACACGATATGTATCCAGCTTAGCATCACAATATAAACAGTCTAAAAAGTTCTTTCCATGTTGATTCAGCAGTTTTAATAATTGATAATTCAACCGCTTCTCTTCAAGTGCTTCTTCCCGTTTCACATGGTTTTTATTGATGTACATATTTTTATCTGCATCATTAAATAATTCTCTCATTGTTTTGCCAGGATAATCACTTGCCATAGCAAAACCCGCTGCATAACTTAACGGAATCTCTCGATGTTCTTTGGATTCTGCTGCTATATCTTTGCGAAGATCTTCAAATAGTTTTCTCACCGCTTGTTTATCAAGCCCTTGCAGCACTGCGATAAATTCGTCTCCCCCAAGTCTTCCGACAAAATGTTCAGATGGTATGGAAGATCGCAGACAAACAGCAAACCGATAAATATACGCATCTCCTGCATCATGTCCCATACTATCGTTGATCCGACGGAGATTATTAAGGTCAAAACTGCATACGATAATATCCTCTGGTGGATTCAGTTCACCTAATATCTCTTCACATTTATTCTTATTCGGAAGTCCTGTTGCATTATCTAAATAAGCTTTATGCTGCAATATACGGTTCATCGCCGCAAAACGGATCGCTTTAATAAACTCATATCCGATCAGCAGCATCAATACAACGATATCTGCTGTGATGAATTTCTCAAGAGTTGCTAATGACGTTGCTTTTCTCTGTGCATATACTTCCGCAAGACCTGTTGCCTCATCACAGATCTTAAAGAATCTCTCGCTCTTTGAAATGATATCTGTATGCTCATAGCCGACCGTCCGCACACGATAAATTTCTTTGTGTAAGGAAATAAAATATTCATCCAATTCCTTCATCTTATCCTGAAAATCATCATCCTTTAACCGTACGAGTTTTAATTGGTCATTGCCATGACGCAGGCCTTCGATAAAGGACTGCACTTCCTTGATCAGCTCATCTTCTCGCTGTCCGGAATTCTCTAGCTTAATGATCCTTTGTGTTTCTCCCCTTATTAACCCTACATAATTTACAACGCGGGCTGTTCCCTGAATATTCGAGACCAACTGCATCAGGATGACGATAAAGACCACTAAAAGTACCGTCAGAATACCGATGCCGATATGGATCATATTTGGTTTTTTTCTTTTTGCCGTATCAGACATAAACTTTTATTCCCCTATCACTACTTTAGAAAATTTCTTATAACATGCAATCCCGTACTTGATGAAATTTATCATTCCATCCTGCTTTAGTTTCGCTGTATAATCTTTTTCCTCAATCTGTCTTAATGCTTCATCACACGCAGCATCCAGATTTCCATCTTCTGCATATTTAAGTTCGATTATAATCCCAGTTCTGTTCATCGGAGCTTCAATCAAAATATCACTGTATCCAATCCCTGATTCAACATTTGATTTTATCAGCCAGTTGGATTTATATCCTAAAAGTCCAATTAAAATGCCATGGTAGAAATTTTCCTTCTTTTCTTTGGCAACTGCTGTATCCCTTATACTGATCGTGTTCCAGAGATAATCTCCAAAAATCTGTTTCTTCTGATTTTTTCGAAACTATCAACACCTACTGGTAATTTCAAAGTGTCTGCCATATACACCTCCACTATGCTCGCCCATGGAAATCTTTCTTTTATGCTATAATTTACAAAACATTATAACATGATGTGTAGTGAGATACAATCAAACAAAAATCTTCCGTTTATACACGATTGGATCATCATATCCAAATATTCTTCTTCCATTTACTTCTATGATCTCTGATACCTCCAGACTATCCTCTGAAAATCTTTCCCATAATTTAAAGATCATAACTGGTGAAAACTGGCTTGTACTGCCGCCTTCCCAGACACCATCCTTCTCGCGATAAAGTGCTGGTGTGAATTTTTTTGATTCGTTCAGTTCACTGTAATCTACTGCTTTCATAGAATCATAAGAAAATGTATTCTTATCTTCTCCATTCGGAATATCGTAGGAAGAAAGTACAATTCCTTCATTATTTTCTGAAATAAGAAAAAGATGTGGTGATGCGTGGCTTTTTCCATCTGTTTCATAATAACTTTCTTCTACAACAAATGTACCATTGAAGTTTTCTGGGAGATTTTTGATTTTATCGTTACATGCTGTATTGATGTGTTTTGCATATGGATATGTTTTTCCTTCTGTCTGCATTTTGTCAAATTGTTCTTTGTTGTCAAAATGACCAGTCATTAACTTTATAAAATCTGTAAGTTTGCTCATGATCTTCCTCCGTAAATTTAAATTTCTTTAATTATACTCTTGTGAAATTTTTTTGTAAAATATTTTCCTATGTATTTATTGAATATCCGCTAATTTCTTTGTAACTCTAACCTGAATTTCCGTATAGTATGATAATTCTATTTCATCACCATTATTATTTTTTGCTTCAAAATATTTTTATGTCACTGTCGTCAGTTTCAATATCTGACATTTTGATTTCTGGCGGATTATTGTCGTCTCTATTTTTACTACTATTGCTGCTGCATCCGGTAAAACAACATAAAATAAGCACTAATCCTAACAATATTTTCTTCTTCATATTCATTTCTCCTTCTTTTGTTTGGTTACAATTGTACACTTCTGAATAAAAAGAAATCCCCACCATAATGGTGAGGATGTAATAAATCCGTTATTCAATTCCTTTTGATAATTTCGTCAACCTTTGATTTTCCAGCATTTCATCAATATCGCCCAGATCATATTTTCTGTGGTTCACTGCTACGATGATGCATGCATCCCGCTTGCCTTTTACATATAATGGTTTCATCGTACGCTTTTCCATATTCAGTATCTTTTCTGCAATGTAAGATTTGCATCACAACGAGGACAGAATTCATCGCCCTCATCTGCTGCTCAAATCAGTCTCTTCTCCAAACAATAATGATAAATTCCATCCTCCGAAACATCTCCACAGATTTCATCTGCCACTGCTTTCAGATCATCGGATGCATTTGCCATTGCAATTCCATTGCCAACTGCTTTTAACATTTCAATATCGTTATTGCCATCCCCAAATGCCATAGCCTGAGATTTATCTATGCCATAATATTTTAACATTTTCTCAATCCCTGCTCCTTTTCCTGCATTGACCGGTATGATGTCAACTGCTCGATCCCACCATGCCGTAATCTCAGCTCCCTGGACACCTTTTAAGATCTCTTGATACTCTTCTACTCTTGCACCCATCAACACTTGATAAACTTTTTCTTTTTTTATATCTTCGAAATCTTCTGCTACATCAACTTCGGCATTCCCAAATGCATAGTAATCGATCAAGTCCTGATCTTTTCCATTTGCAGCCATACGGTCTTTCGTTGCTAATGCAACTGGCTTTCCCATTTTGTCTGCATTTTTAATGATCCTTTCAATATCTTTTAATGGAATACAATTGCTATAGAGTGTTCCACTGTGATCATAGCAATAAGACCCATTGTATGTAAGAAATGCATCAAACTCAACTCCTTCAAAATGTGGGACAAGCATCGGTCCTCTTCCTGTTGCCAAACAAAGTTTGACTCCTTTTTCCTGTAGTCGCTTTAATGCTTCTAATGTTTTTTCTGAAATCGTATCTTGATCCATAGCGATCAATGTACCATCAATGTCAAAAAATATGATTTTAATATCTTTCATGTCTTTCTTTTCCTTCTATATTATGATGAGAGTTTACGCTAAATAACGAAATGCCTGTATGATATAAGACAAAATCTTGATCATACCCTGCTTTTTGCTATCCATCGTGCGTTCTGCTACATCCTTATCATTTTGATAACTTCCATCTTGATTCACTTTCAAAGATCCGCTTTTTAATCTGCTAAAATCTTCTTCCAGCTGTTTTGTGATCTCTTTTCCTTGTACAACAAGCATCGTTTCTGTGTCTACATAGGTACTTCTGCAATCAAAGTTGTAAGAACCAACCACTGCTATATCATCATCAATGATCAGAGATTTTCCGTGTGTGGAATGTCTGCCCATATATTCATACAGTGCCACTCCTGTACCTAAAATCTTTGATCGGTTCTTTTGATAATCTGCTGATGCACAAATATTATCTCCTGACGCGATTGAATTCAAGATCATTGTTGTGTTCGGAACCTGTTGTTTCACCTGTGCGATCCCTTCGTACATTTCTTTGGAAAACACTGCATATGGTGTATGAATGATAACTTTGCTTTTTGCCTGTAACATCAACTGCTTCAGCGTTTCAAATACAACTGGTTCTTTTCCATAAATTGTTGTCGGATTGGTTACCAGTGTTGTTTTCTTCGTTGGAACTGTAATCTTTTGATAATCATAATCTGGAACTTTCACTTTCTCTGCATGGGATAAAAGGCGCTTGACTTCCTTCTCTTTTTTATTCTTTGAGCATGTACTAAATTTTGTTTTGCAGACTTCTAAGTTCCAGACTTTTTGAAAATATCTTCTGATCTGTCCGACTGCACCTTGATCTTTTGATCCTTGATTGACGATCAGAATCTCCCTGTCTATACCTTTGCTTTTTCCTTTGTGTGTTCCAAGGAAATAATCAAACATATTTCTGCCACCCATTAAGAGATACTTATGATCTGCCACAATATATTTGTCATGCAGACATCCATTGATCGTCCATGGTTTCAAAAGATTTGGCGTGTTATAAAAACGAATTTCAACATTTGGCTCACTTCCAACTGCCGCAAAAATATCCTTTCCTGTCATATGGATTGTTCCATAAAGCCCATCAACCAGAATCTTTATCTTGACGCCTCGTCTGGATGCTTTGAGTAATTCTGAAAAAATATCATCACTGCTGCTTCCTTCACGGATATCGAAAGTTGATAGAATGATCTCTTTCTTTGCTTTTCGTATCATATCCAACCGCAGATCAAGTGCTTCCTGATTATCACTGACGATCTTTGCTCGGTCTGATCCATTTTCGTTTGATGTTGAATAAAATGTTTCCGTATGAATCTTTGACTTATTTGTTTTGCTTACCGATTTCATATGTACAAATGGTACAAGCATTCCAATGATCACATACAAAATAAACAAAACCAGAACGATTCCTGCTATTTTTAATTTTTTCATTGTTCTAAAATCCTTATTTTAATTTAGATAAATAATTTTACTGTCTTTATTTTAACATCTTTAATAAAGATTTTAAACTATTGATTTCATAATCGGGTTTTGGTTGTGGATCTTCTGTCAGATCTTGTGCTCTGTGAAACCAGATTGTCTTGATCCCTGCATTGATCCCGCCTTGAATATCAGAACTCAAGCTGTCTCCAATGATCGCTGTGTTCTTCTTCTTAAAATCTGGAATCTTAGAAAAACATTTCTCAAAATATTCGATGCTTGGTTTGTTATATCCAATTTCCTCGGAAATAAAAACACCTTGCAGATACTTCTCAATTCCTGAACTTTTTAATCTTCCTCTTTGTACAGACAATGTTCCATTCGTTACAAGATAGATACGAAATCTCTTTGATAATTCCTGTAAAACTTCTTCGGCTCCTTCGATAAAATAGTGTCCCTGTCCTAAATAGTCTTGATAATGTTTTGCCACTTCCTGTGGTGATGCTTTTATATCAAATTCTTGAAATAAAAGCTTAAATCTGCGCATTTTTACTTCTTCTCTTGTCATTTTCCCTTGTTCCAACAATTTCCATTGAGCAAGATTAATCTTATGATAGCAATCACGCATCTCATTCGTCACAGAAATTCCTACATCACCTAATGCCCTTGTAATTGCATTGGCTTCTGCTTTATCAAAATCCAGTAATGTATTGTCTAAATCAAATAATAATGTATCGATCATAAATCAATCTCCCTTTTAATATATAGTGATATTATAACATGATGTAAGTATCAAAAGTATAAATTATATTTGTTCTTGCACATATATCCAAAAAGAGATTCATCATAATTGATGAATCTCTTTTCGTTAGAATGAATTGTTATAGATTATATGAATAATGATCGACTTATTTGTCTTTCAATACTGCCTGAGCTGCTGCTAATCTTGCAATTGGTACACGGAATGGTGAGCAGGATACATAGTCTAATCCGGCTCTGTAGCAGAATTCTACAGATGATGGATCTCCACCATGTTCTCCACAGATTCCTAAGTGGATATCTGGACGAGTTGCTTTTCCTTTCTTAGCTGCCATCTCGATCAGCTGTCCAACACCTTTCTGGTCTAATTTAGCAAATGGATCAGATTCGTAAATCTTGTTCTCATAGTAAGACTCTAAGAACTTACCTGCATCATCACGAGAGAATCCAAATGTCATCTGTGTTAAGTCATTTGTTCCGAAAGAGAAGAATTCTGCTTCTTCGGCAATCTCGTCTGCCAATAACGCTGCACGAGGAATCTCAATCATTGTACCAACTTTGTACTTAATGTCAGATTCATAGTAAGCTTTTACTTTCTCAGCTGTCTGTACAACAACTTCTTTAACATATGCTAACTCTTTCTTCTCTCCTACTAATGGAATCATGATCTCAGGAACGATATCATATCCTTTTTCCTGTTTTACTTCGATCGCTGCTTCCATAACGGCTCTTGTCTGCATCTTGGCAATCTCTGGATAAGTAACTGCCAGACGACATCCACGATGTCCCATCATAGGGTTAAATTCATGAAGAGCTGCACGTCTCATATTGATCTCTTCTACTGTAACTCCCATATCTTTGGCAAGAGCTGTGATCTCTTCCATTGTATTTGGAAGGAACTCATGAAGAGGTGGATCTAAGAAACGGATTGTGACCGGTCTTCCTTCCATAACCTCATATAAATCTTTAAAGTCTTTCTTCTGATAAGGAATTAACTGATTTAATGCGATTTCTCTTGCTTCTTTTGTTGTAGAGAGAATCATACGACGAATCTTTGGAATTCTCTCTGCATCAAAGAACATATGCTCTGTACGGCAAAGTCCAATACCCTGTGCTCCGAATTTCACTGCATTCAATGCATCGGCAGGTGTATCTGCATTTGTTCTTACCTGTAATGTACGGATTTCATCGGCCCATGTCATGATACGATCGAAATTACCACTGATACTTGCAGGTACTGTACGGATCTCACCCAGATAAATCTTACCTGTGGATCCATCTAAGGAAATATAATCTCCTTCCTGTACTGTCTTTCCACCTAATGTGAAAGATTTGCCATCTTCAGCAAACTTGATATCTCCGCATCCTGCTACACACGCTGTTCCCATACCACGTGCTACAACGGCTGCGTGAGATGTCATACCACCACGAGCTGTTAAGATACCTTCTGCTGCATGCATTCCTTCGATATCTTCTGGTGATGTTTCTAAACGAACTAAGATAACTTTCAGTCCTGCTTCATGATGCAGTTTCGCCATCTCAGCATCAAAATATACTTTACCAGCAGCAGCTCCTGGAGATGCTGGAAGTGCTTCTCCGATTGGAAGAGCGGCTTTCAATGCTGCCTGGTCAAAGTTTGGATGCAGTAACTGATCTAATGCTTTCGCATCGATTCTTGAAACTGCTTCTTCTTTTGTGATTTTTCCTTCGTCTACTAATTCACAGGCGATACGGAGTGCAGCTGGGGCTGTTCTCTTACCATTTCTTGTCTGTAAGAAGTACAGTTTTCCTTCCTGAATTGTAAATTCCATATCCTGCATATCACGATAATGTTCTTCCAGTGTATGAGCAATGTCCATAAACTGTTTATAACAATCTGGTAAGTCTTCTGCCAGTTTAGTAATTGGCTGTGGTGTACGAACACCAGCTACTACGTCTTCACCCTGTGCATTGATCAGGTATTCTCCGTAGATCTGTTTCTCACCTGTAGATGGGTTTCTTGTAAATGCCACACCTGTTCCTGATGTATCTCCCATGTTACCAAATACCATTGTCTGAACGTTAACAGCTGTTCCCCAGTCTCCTGGAATGTCGTTCATTCGACGATAATAGATAGCACGTGGGTTGTCCCAAGAGCGAAATACCGCTTTGATTGCTTCAAATAACTGGTCCTTTGGATCCTGAGGGAATTCTTCATTCAAAGCTTTGCGATAGATACCTTTGTATCTCTTGATCACTTCCTTCAGATCATCGGCATCTAAGTCTGTATCAAACTTCACACCTTTCTCTGCTTTGATGTCATCTAAGACATCTTCGAATTTCGCTTTATCCACTTCTTTTACAACGTCTGAGAACATCTGGATAAAACGACGATAAGAATCATATGCAAAACGAGGATTGCCTGTCTTCTTCGCAAATCCTTCGACAGCTTCATCATTCAATCCTAAGTTAAGGATCGTATCCATCATACCCGGCATGGATACTCTTGCTCCTGATCTTACTGATACTAATAGAGGATCTTCAAGGTCTCCGAACTTCTTTCCCTGAATCTCTTCCAAGTCTTTCATTGCTTCAATTACCTGTGATGCTACTTCATCACTGATCTTTCCACCGCAGTCATAATAGTTTGTGCACGCTTCTGTTGTAACTGTGAATCCCTGAGGAATTGGTAAGTTCAATCCTGTCATCTCTGCTAAGTTTGCACCTTTTCCTCCAAGAAGGTTACGCATCTCGGCATTTCCTTCGCTAAATTTGTAGACCCATTTTGTTGCCATGTCAATACCTCCTAAAATTAAGTTATGTCACATTCATATGTCATTGAACTTATTGTACCACAAAATTCTAATTTTGCAAAACTTTTTTGTGTATTTTTCATAATTTTTTCTTTTTTCTTATCTTTTTCTTATAAAAACTGCACATTTACACGATTTTCGATGCATTTTGCGCTGTTATTTTTGTCTTATTTTTATAATTTTTACGTTTTATTTTTTGTATACACTACACAATATCATTATTCCTATTGCATCTTTCCGTTCGCTTGTTGATCATTATGCAATTTCCATAACAACAAAAAAGAACATTCCACAAAATATCTCATTTATGAAATGTTCTTTTTTATTTTTAATTCTAATCCGCAATCTTATCGATCGCATTTGTCACAGCATCTATGTTTTTGTGACCATCTAACATCTTTTGTTTATAATCTGGTTCTTCCTGCTTCTCTTCTTTTACACTGATCTCCCAGAATGGTCCCCCTGCATTAGCACCTTCTTTGCCTTGTCGGATCACTTTCTTAAGCGACCACGTCTCAGCTGTTCTGGCTCTGCTTCCTACATCGGCAATCTTTACTTTATCTTTGCCGACCATTCTTGTTAATACAACAAAATGTCCATTCTTTGTGAAATCTCCAGGCCCCATCAGTGCCACGACTGGATGTCCTGCTCTTAATGCTTTCTCTACAGCATCTTTATCCATTCCGAGACCTTTACACTCCATTCCGTATAATTTGGATAATCCTGGAACTACGCTGTGAGAACATCCCTGTCCTGTGTAATACCATCCATGTTTATATGCCTGTTTGCACATCTTTGGAACATCAGCTTTCTTTCCAGTTAAAGAACTGTAGCATACAGCAACTGCGGTTGGTCCGCATCCTGCTGCCTGAATCGTACTTCCGCCGATCTTCTTTCCCGGATAATCTGCCTGATTATAATAAACAACTTTTAATTGCTTGTTCTCTGTCTGCTCTGCAGCCATAACCCCTGCTGTCTGTGTCATCATCATTGCTGCGATCCCCATCGTTGCGATCACTCTGCCAGTCATCTTGTTCAATCTCATAGTACCCTCCAGATAACTTCTGCTTTTGACATAATACATCAGTTATTAATTATAACAGAGGGTAGTTTGTTAATCAAGTGTTTCAATTGTTAATTTTTTATTAAATCTCGTTTACATTTTTTCATTTTTTTGCCAAAAGATGATAAATGTCGCTGCATTTATTCATGAATTTTTCGCTGTGTCGTTCCTGCAATTCCAAGCTGTGCACGATATTTTGCTACGGTTCTTCTTGAAATCTTCATATTCTTTTGTTCTAACAAACTTACGATCTTACTGTCACTTAATGGTTTTTTCTTATCTTCTTCTTTCACAAGCCGTCTGATTTCTTCCTTAATCTCTTCTGTCGTCGAATCTTGGTCTCCAAATGTCTGTGTATTATTAAAAATGTCTCTCATTCCGATCGTTCCACCTGGATATTGAATATACTTTCCTTTGACTGCGCGACTTACCGTTGATACATGCATTTCAATATCATCTGCTATATTTTGCATGGTCATTGGTTTCAACTGCTTATGATTCATAAAATATTCTCTCTGACGGTCAAGAATTGCCTTTGAAATCTTAAGCATCGTCTCTCTTCTTTGTTCAATGCTTGTAATGATAAAACGACATCTCTCATATTTCTTTCTGAAATATTCTTTTAGCTCAGAATCTTCTGCCTGTTCCATCATTTTGACATAATAATCATTGATTGAATAATCACCGATCCAGTCATCATTTAAACGAATCTTTAGTTCTTCTCCATCTTTTTCCATTAAAATGTCTGGGACGATATACTGATCGGTTCCCCCTGTATATCCACTTAACGGTCTTGGATTTAATTCTTGAATTTTAAAAATATACTTTCTTACCTGTGATGTCTTAATATCAAGTGCTCTTGAAACAGTCGATAAATGTCCCATTGCGATATCTTCCAGGTGATTTTCTACGATATATCGCAGGTCATCATTTAATATTCCTTCTCTTTCAAGCTGAAGAAGGAGACATTCCGATACACTTTCTGCAAATACACCTGCTGGTTCTAATTGCTTGAGATGATCTAAAAGCCTTTCACAATCTTTTTCTTCAATTCCAAGCTTGTGACTGATCTCTTTTGTGGAAACAAGCAAAAGCCCGGATTCCTCTAGGCATTGTGCCATGTATTTCATAACATTCCACTCTTTCTTTGTATAATCTTTTGCATTTAACTGTTCCATAAAGAAGGCTTCGGGATCTTCGATTTTCTTATCTTCAATATCACTTTGCTCAATATCCTGATATCCGCCTGCATTTCCATGCAATGTAAAGAATTCCTTTCCAGATTCCTTATGTTCCATCAATGGATTCTCTGCATATTCATCCTGCAAAAACTTCTCAAGTTCATAATTATCAAACGATAAGATCTTTAATGATTGTACCTGAAACTGATTTAATTGCTGTGACAAGCCTTGTTCCAGCTTCATTTCATATGACATTTTTACATCCTCCAATTACTTTCTTTGATCAAGTACTTAATCTTATCATAATCTATTTTCACTCTGAATAAAAGAGATTTTGCTTGGATGATCTCTTTTTCTAAGTTATCTTATATCTATTTTCCCGCTTTCTCTTCTTCTATAGTCTTCTGAAATTCTTTCACATCTTTTGCGATCTCACCGCTTAATAACAGCATACAGATCAGATTTGGGATTGCCATCAATGCATTTGCAATATCTGAGAAGTTCCATACAAGCTCCAATGTCTGTGTTGCCCCGACATAAGCTACCAGAGAAAAGATAATTCGGTAGATCATGTTGAACTTATGAGTTCCAATCAGATACTCAAACGCCTTTTCTCCATGATACTCCCATCCAAGAATTGTTGAAAATGCAAAAAGTGCAATTCCGATCGTTACCAGATATCCTCCAACTTTTCCAAGAACTGTGGAAAATGCCGCAATCGTTAATGCAGAACCTATGTACATCTCTCCTGTTGCCGGATCGATCTGTCCAAGCACTCCGGAGCTTGCGATCGCAAGACCTGTGATCGTACAGACAACGATCGTATCCCAGAAAGTTCCTGTCATATTGATATATGCCTGCCGAACCGGATGATCTGTTGTTGCTGCTGCCGCTGTGATTGCTGCAGATCCCATTCCAGCTTCATTTGAAAAACATCCTCTGGCAACTCCGTAACGTGCTGCATTCATCATAGATGCGACGATATTTCCACAAAGAGCTCCTCCTACCGCTTTCACACTAAATGCCATATGAAAGATCATAGAAAGTCCTGCTGGAAGATTACTGATATTCCCAAGGATGACGATGACTCCTGCGATCACATAAAAGATTGCCATCACTGGAACTACGACAGAAGATACTTTTGATATCGTTTTTATTCCACCGATGATGATCAGTAAGGCTAAAATAGTGATCACTGCTCCAACAGTACTAACCGATACTCCAAATGTCTCATGAACTGCTGTTGAAATTGAATTTCCCTGTGTCATATTTCCAATTCCAAAGGATGCGATCACGGCAAATAAAGCAAACAGCCATCCAAGTACGGCTCCAAGCTTTTTGTTCTTGAGTGCCTTTTTCATTGTATACATTGGTCCACCGGACATCTCGCCCTTTTCATTGACTTCTCTGTATTTGATCGCCAACATACATTCTGAAAATTTAGATGATAATCCAAAACATGCAGAAATCCACATCCACACCAATGCTCCAGCACCTCCTGAAACCATTGCTGTCGCTACTCCTACGATATTTCCAGTTCCGATCGTTGCCGCCAGTGCTGTTGTCAATGCTGAAAATGGTGATACATCACCCTCTCCTCTGTTTTTTGTTCTGGATTCTTTACTTAATGTCTTTTTAATCGCCCAAGGAAGGTTTCTCCAGGTTAGGAAATTGCATCGAATTGTTAAAAGGATTCCTGTTCCCACGAGAAGCACCAGCATCACTGGTCCCCATACAAAAGCATCCACATCAGATATGATCTTACTTAACATATACTATCTCTCCTCTCTGATCTTATTTTCATTTCTAAAATGCAAAAAAGGAGCAACGAAAATTCGTTGCTCCTTCAGACTGTAGACAAAGTCCCGGTATTTGCCGGAACTTTTACTATGAGCACTGTTTTTCTGGTATAATAGAATTATCAGAAAGGCGGTG
>OASY01000487.1_pt1 | contig 26558 bp, 29 predicted proteins | sample 1501231 | NCBI WGS metagenome assembly OASY01 (sample SAMEA2579917, study PRJEB22360) | human gut metagenome | biome: human gut; feature: human-associated habitat; material: faeces | place: Denmark | collected 2008/2010 | reverse complement strand
AAATCATTCCTCCAATCCCGGCGTTCGGGTCGGGGCAAAAAATCTGAAGCGTCCATTCAGAAGGGCTTTCCGGGGAGCCTGGCGGCTCTCCTTTTGCCCTTCCTCCTGAGCACGCCACTGTTATAGCGCCGTTCATTAGCAGTGTCAATATAAGAGCGCTAAAATTCATGAAAGAATAATACTTTTATAAAATCCTATGCAATCTTTTCAAAATTCAGTCGTATCATCGCATTTTATATCATCTTGGCAATCATGAAGCACAACAGTTCATATCCTTCCCGGATATCCTCCGGCAGACGTTTCAAAGTCTCGTCCCGCAGTTCCTGCGGCATCCCGTAAAAAGCTTCGGCAATGCCGCCGGTGATGCAGGCAAGGGTGTCGCTGTCGCCGCCCAGAGAGACCGCATTGCGAAGTGCATCCTCAAAACTGACGCTTTCCAGAAAAGCAATGATTGCTTCCGGCACAGTTTCCTGACAGGTCTCCACATGATGATAGGTCGGCCGAATTTCATCGCAGGTACGGTTCAGGTCATAACCGAAGGTCTGCTCCACATATTGTTTGATTTCCGGCTTGCTGTGACCGGTGCGTGCCAGAAAGATCTCTGCCGCCGTGGCCTGTGCACCCTTGATGCCATCCGGGTGGTTGTGGGTGACCTCGGCGGTCACCTTTGCCATTTCCAGCGTTTTGTCCAGCGTATCAAACAGCCAGCCTGCCGCCGCCACCCGCATGGCGGAGCCGTTGCCAAAGCTGCCGTAGGGCTGCGGATGCTCCGCACGCAGCCACCGGCGGAACATCCCGCCGTAACCGGCATGAGGGTATGTTTCTCCCCAAATGCACATCTCGCTCTTTGTTTCTTCAAATGTTCTCTCCGGGATGCCCTTACCTGCAATCAATCCCCGTGCCACCGCAACGGTCATGACCGTATCATCGGTGAAGTGCGATTTCTCGCTCAGCAGCGGAAAGTCCTTGTGCTTGTAATTGTTGTGGTCAAATTCATAGGGACTGCCCACGATGTCACCCAAGATTGCTCCTAACATGGCTGTTTCCTCCTTTACCTATGATGCCGCTTCTGGAAATCAGCTTCGATCTGCTCTTTCCACTCCGCACCGATGGACGCGCAGCAGGGTGCCTCCCGCATCCGGGAGACTGTCTCGCTAACAACGTGGTAGTTGACCGCCACGCCCTGTGCGTCATTCTCGAACCGCACAGCCCGGTCGGACGAGATGCCGAAGCGGGCAGCTTCCTTCACGGCGTCCATGTTGGCGCCGAGGAACAGGAACTCCCAGCCGTACTGCTCTTTTTCCCGCTCGATCATCCGGCGGATCTTCTCATAGCCAAACCGCTTGCTGGCGTTTTCCAAGCCGTCCGTGGTAATAACAAAGATGACCTTTTCGGCGCGCTCGTCCTCCGGCAGATGGCGCTGGATATTCACCATCTTTTCCATGCCATAACCAATGGCATCCAGCAGCGCCGTACAGCCCCGGACATAGTAGTCCTTTTCGGTCAGCGGCGCAACGGCGTGCAGCGGAAAGCGGTCGTGCAGCAGCTGCACCTCGTGGTCGAACAGGATCGTGGTCACATTGGCCTCGCCCTCCTGCTCCTTCTGCCGGGTCAGCATAGCATTGAACCCGCCGATGGTATCCTGCTCCAGCCCGCCCATGGAGCCGCTGCGGTCGAGGATAAAAACAAGCTCTGTAAGATTCTTCTTCATAACAAATGCCCTCCGTTTTTTGTGGTGTTCCGTCTTTCTGACAAGAGGATACCACAAACCGGAGGGCAAAAGGTCAACGGGCAGGCGACAAATTACGCACCCAGCTGTTCCTGATCGTATTCAAACAATAGCGTATTGACCTGATTGATATTATAGATCTTATGCTCCAGACAGTACCGCACGATCCAATCCCGCTTGGAGCCATCGGAGAAGGCGTAGCCTGCGCTTTTGAGCAGGTCGATGGTCTCATCCTCCGACAGATGCAGCCCCACCGCAAAGGCCAGCACCGTTTTCTTTTTGGGGTTGTAGTCGCGATTGCACTGAATTTTGGAGAAATGCTGCCGGGAGATGTTGGACTGCTTGTACACGGTGGAGTCTTTCAGCCCCCGCTCGTCAATGAGCCGCAGCAGACGAGTGGTGAAGCTTTCACCGAGATTATCCATCAGGCTTTCCAGACTGCGGGCTGTCATGGGGGTGGCTGCAGGCGGAGGCGGCGCAGCCGCAAAGACCGGCGGCGCGCACTCTTGCGCAGGATACTCCCGGTCGGCAAGCGCAGCATCTTCCCAGCGTTCCACGTATTCTCTGCGCCGACGGCCAGACCCATAGCTTTCATCGTTCTGCGCTACATAGTGGTCGTCGATGTACTCCTCCACCGAGATGAACAGCTTGCGGCTCACCGCCAGCGAGTGCCGGTCGTAAAGCACCAGATACACGGTCAGGTCGTGCTCCATAACGTACTGCGTGATGGTGTCCACCGCAATGCGGAAGGCCTGTTCTTTGGGGTAGCCATAGTTTCCGCTGGACAGCAGCGGAAAGGCCACGCTCTCGCAGTGGTACTCTGCGGCTAATTCCAATGCAGAGTGGTATGCACCGGCTAATTGTTCAGCTTCGCCGAACCCGCCGCCGTGCCACGCCGGGCAGACTGCATGGAAAATATATTTTGCGGGCAGACCAAACGCCGGGGTACACACGGCCCTGCCCAAATCGCAGCGGCCGATGGCTTCGCAGGCGGCGGTCAGCTCCTGCTCCCCTGCCGCCTGATAGATGGCACGGCTGGTGCCGCTGCCCTGCAAAAGGTTCCGGTTGGCCGGGTTGACAATGGCATCCGCCGCCACTTTGGTGATGTCGTTGCGGATCATCAGAAACGGCATGGTGGTTCCTCCCTCACATGGTTTTCTTCATCCTATCACATCCGATGGGGCGGTGCAAGGGGTGCTCTTGTTTCCTGTCCGCGCAGCTATTATAATAATAGGTACAGAAAGAGGGTGAGCTTCCTGCACGACATCTGGAATCCATGGCACGGCTGCATCAAGTGCAGCGAGGGCTGCCAGAACTGCTACATGTATTTTCTCGACCGGATGCGGAACCAGAACGGAGCCGAGATCTACAAAACGAAAAGCGGCTTTTCCTATCCACTCCAGAAAGACCGCACCGGACACTACAAAATCCAGAGTGGTGAGCAGATCCGGGTCTGCATGACCTCGGATTTCTTCTTGGAAGAAGCCGACCCGTGGCGGGCTGAGGCGTGGGACATCATGCGCCAGCGCAGCGATGTGGTGTTTTTTCTGCTCACCAAACGACCGCAGCGGGTACGGGAGTGCCTGCCGCCGGACTGGGGCAGCGGTTGGGACAACATCTTTTTCAACGTCACCTGTGAAAATCAGCGCCGCGCCGATGAGCGCATTCCCATCCTGTTTGACCTGCCCTTCAAGCACAAGGGCATCATGTGCGCGCCCTTCATCGGGCCAGTAAGCATCCGGCAGTACCTTTCCGCCGGGCAGATCGAGCAGGTCATCTGCGGCGGCGAAAACTACGATGGTGCCCGCCCCTGCAATTTCGATTGGGTCAAGTCTCTCCGGCAGGAATGCGTGGATGCCAACGTGACCTTCTGCTTTATCGAGACCGGCACCGTGTTCATCAAGGACGACAGGCGCTACCACCTGCCAAACAAGCAGCTGCAAAGCCGGATGGCCTGTAAATCCGGCATGAATTTTCAGGGCAGGCCCATTCATTTTGACCTCGTGGACGACTGGGGCTACCCCATCCCGCAGGAAGATCTCTATGTGCCCCATTTCCGCGCAAACTGCGAGACCTGCGGCAGCAAGTTGATCTGCAACGGCTGCAGTGACTGTGGAAAATGCTTATAAAATAAAGGAGTTCTATGAAGAACCAGAAGAAAAAATCGTTTCTCTTCAGAGTGTTCCTCTGCCTGCTGGCCATTTTGCTGGCCGTCTATGTTGCGTTCGGCGTTTACGTCAGCGACTACTACCACACAGACCCCGCCGCCGAGGATGCAATGGTGTCGGACCGCTTCGTGAGCGTCACCGAGCAGAACGGCAACTGGGTCTTTGCGCCGGAATCTCCCACCGCCGGGCTGATCTTCTATCCGGGCGGCAAGGTGGAAAACACCGCCTATGCTCCCCTCCTGCACGACCTTGCCGAGGACGGCATTCTGTGCGTGCTGGTAAAGATGCCCTGCAATCTGGCCGTGCTGGATAGGAACGCGGCGGACGGCATCCCGGAACGCTTTTCCGAAGTCACAGACTGGTACATCGGTGGGCACTCGCTGGGCGGGGCCATGGCGGCAAGCTATGCGGCCAAGCACACCGATGAACTGGACGGTCTGGTGCTGCTGGCGGCCTACTCCACCGCCGACCTGACCGACAGCGGCCTGCGGGTCTATGCCGCCTACGGCAGCGAGGACGGCGTACTGAACCGCGAAAAATACGAAGCCGACCGCACGAACCTCCCACAGGACACCACCGAAACGGTCATTGACGGCGGCTGTCATGCCGGGTTCGGCAGCTACGGTGCGCAGAAGGGCGATGGCACACCCACCATCTCTGCCGAGGAACAACAGCGGCAGACGGCGGACGCGCTGGCGGCATGGATGAATCTTCAATAAAAAGCAAACTATCCCGGCCATTTTCCTGCAAATCACAGGAGAATGGCCGGGACTTTCTTTCGTATTCCGTAAATCAGGAATCAATACAAATGAAATTTATGGCTGATCTGATGTGCAATTTCATCCGGCAGCGGACGGAACCCGATGCAGGTCAGGGTCATGCCTTCTCCGTTTTCATCAAATTCTTCCGGCTCCAGCTCGGTGTGGCAGGCATCCCGGATAAGGAAGAAGTCTTTGTTTTCCACAAGACCCAATTCTTCGGCAATGGTCTTTGCTTTCAGCAGTTGATTGCGGTTCTTTGTCCCGCAGATAGTTTTGGTAAAAGAGCCATCGAACCATTCTTCATAGGTTGCTTTCTCCAACATGATTTCTGCCCGATAGCCGGTAATTTCTCCGTCTTTCTCAATGGGTTCCACGCCCTGTCCCATACCGATGGGGTCGGTGAGGAATGCCAGCGAAGCATGGCAGCACTGCGCCGCCAGCTTGCCAGGCGACATCTGCAGATCTTTTCGTGCAATGATGAGTTGACGCATTTTCTCTCCTTCTTACGACAGCTTGATCTTCAAATCTGCCAGCAGATTCACTGCTTCCGGCAGGGAAAACTTTGCATCTTTCAGGCGGCTGCCCAGAATGTCCACCCTATAACCGGCGGCATCCCGGAAATCCGCCTTGCGCAGGTCACACTGGTAGAATTCCGTTTCGTGAAGTTCTACACCCTTGAAATTCGCCAGCTGCATCTCGCATTTGGCAAACATAGAGCCGACGATCTCGTTTCCGTCTGAAAAGTTGAAGCGGTTGAAGTTCATTTCGGTGAAGGTGTTATATTTCAGACTGCACTCTTTCAGCGTGTGAATGGGGTCTGGGAAGGCACCATTGGACATCAGCGGTGCCCACTCGATTTCATTCAGGCGGCAGTCCTCAAAATCCAGCGACTGCACCGAGGAATGGGTACTGCGCAGACCTGTGATCTCACACCGCACGAATTTGCACTCGTTCAGCGTGGTATGATCCAGTTCGCACTTGGCAAAGGTGCAATCCACAAACACGCAATCGGTAAAGTCGCAATCCTCAAAAGCCTCCTCAGTGAACGACAGGTCAGCAAACCGTTCACCCTCACAATAACGCTCTGTCATAAAATTCTCCTGTCAGCGCAGTTCTTCCAGCAGAGCCGTGCAGCCTTCCAGCACATCCTGCCAGGTAGCTTCAAAGTCCCCGGTATACCATGGGTCGGCCACATCGCCGGGGCGACGGGTATGGTCCATCAGCAGAGACACTTTATGCTCCGGGTCGCCGCCCACAAAGCGCGCCATATTGCACAGGTTGTTGTGATCCATGGCGATCAGATAATCGTAGGTTTCGTAATCCCTCCGGGTCATCTGCCGGGCCGTCTTGCCCGCGCAGGAGATGCCGTGCTCGGCCAGCTTCCGCCGGGCGGGCGGATAGACCGGGTTGCCGATCTCCTCGGTGCTGGTGGCGGCGGATGCGATTTCAAATTTATCAGAAAGCCCGGCTTTGGCCACCAAGTCTTTCATTACAAATTCGGCCATTGGGCTGCGGCAAATGTTCCCATGGCAGATGAAAAGCACTTTCGTCATGTCAAAATATTTCCTTATACCGTATCATTTTGAATTTTGCACACATGCGTGCAAAATTCAGTTCTGCTTCAAGAACTCCCGCAGCACATCCTCCGGGCGGGGTGTATGGTTCGGGTACTTTTCCCGCAGAGGTGCGGCGGCACTATCCATAATGTAGGGCACACCCACAATGTCCAGCATCGACACATCGTTATAATTGTCGCCAAAAGCCATCACATCGGCAAGGGCGATGTCCAGAGTCTTGCAGATGCTGCGCACACCGATGCCCTTGTTGGCAAAGGTGGTGTCGATCCAGTACGGCCCTGCCACAGCGCAGTTCGCCTCTTTCCATCGTGGGACAAACCGTTCCGTGTAAGATTCTACGCCTTCGTGCAGATACACCGATACTTTTGTGATCTCCTCCGGCACCTCGGAAGGGTTATGGATGATTTGATAATTGTTCCCGATGAACTGAACACGCTTGAGCATTCCCAGACCCCGCTCCATCAGGTATGCAGTATTCTGGCCGGAAAGCATCACTTCGCCCTGCCCGTCGCTGCGGGTCCACAGGTCGTTGGCGATTTCTTCGGCCAGTGCACGGGGCATCGGATTCTTGGCGATGCACTGTTCGTCCTTATAGATCACGCCGCCGTTTTCGCAGAGAAACACACAGCAGTCCGCCACCGGTGCAAAGAGCTTGCGTAGGCTGGTATACTGCCGACCGGATGCCGGGCAAAACAGAATGCCGCGCCGATGCAGCTCCCGTATCTGCTCAAAGATCTCGTCTTCCAGTTCCTTTTTGCCGTATTGCAGCAGCGTACCGTCAATGTCGCTGCAAATCAGTCTGATTGACATTTTCCGTCCTCATTTTTCAAGATAGTTTTAGGCAATTCCCCGGCATCCAGAACACGGACGCCTTCGTCCATCAGCATTTTCGCAAAAACGCCCTGTCCGGGAATCTTTGTCCCGGAAAACGTTCCGTCGTAGATTTCCTTCACGCCGCAGCTGGGGCTGCGGGATTGCAGGATGGCAAGCTCCACCCCATTTTCTTTTGCAATGGCAAGGGCTTTCGCTGCACCCGCCCGGAACTCCCGGTCCACATTGATGCCCTCTTTGTTCGTGACAACGCCCTGCACGATTTCCGCCGGGCACCGCGGTGTGGGCAGGCCGCCCAAAACCTCCGGGCAGACCGGAACCACCTGATGCCCCCGCGCAAAATCACAGACCGCCTGATTGTAATTGTTTCCGCCGCTGTATTTGCAGTTTTCGCCCAGCAGGCAGGCGCTGACCAGAATCTTCATTGTTGCGCGCTCCTTTTTTCAGATACTGAATCTTTTCCCTATTCTACCACGCTTTTGGGCATTGAAAAAGAGGATTCTGCTTTTTCCTATCCCCATACCGGGAGGTCCGCCGTAATCTTTTCTAATTCCTGTGCAAGAAACGTCAGCCTTTCCCTCAGATGGTTGTTATGCGGTGCATCTCCGTTCAGCAGATAGTCCGTTTTTCTACGTTTTTCACAGGTCTCCTTTTCACGATTCCACGCAAAAAATTGAACGCTATCAGCGTTCAACAAACGCATATAGTGTGCCTGCTCATTTTATCCATCCCATTTATACACAGTTCCGAGCCAAAAGAACCGCATAAAGTTCTCATCAAAAAACAGGGAGTGACATCAAATCACTCCCCGTTTGCATTGATTGTATCAGAGTTTCGTCATCCAGAGCCCATGCAGGTTGCAGTATGCGTAAACGGCCACCGGCTTTTCACTTCCCAGTTCAAACACCGCGTTGGGAGCCTGCCCCGGATTCAGATAGCGGATCTGCCCGCCGTTCTCAGTCTCCACAAAAATCCACTGAATATAGTGAACATCCGCCATGGGGTGCTCCACCGCGCCCACTGTGACCGTGAGACGACTGCCGGAAAGCTCTGCCACCGGCAGATGCTTCTCGCCGCTGGCTTCCACCGTATTGGGAACCAGCTCTTTCATTTTCTCTCCGCAGCAGACCAGCGGAACGCCTGCATTATGGATGGTAGTGACGAGGTTGCCACAGTGATTGCAGATGTAAAACTTTGCCTTCATATCGAAATCCTCCACTGGAATGTTATCGGTGTGTTTCTTGTATCTATATGATAGCATTTCCTATTTATGATTTCTGTAACTGAATCACGCAAAGCGTTTTTGGGCTCACTTGCAATAAATCTCAATGGCTTTCTGCGCAAATTCTGCGGCACCGGCACCGCCGGCAGCATTGATGTTTTCCGTAAATGCTCCGCCTGCCCCATACATCTGCCCCAGCTGATTCAAGATTACCTTGGAACAGTTGTAGTAGTGCTCTGTGATAAACTCCTGCAGCTTCTTCACCTGTGCCTGCACTTCAGGGTCCGCCGGGTCTTTGCCCTGCATCCCGCCGAATGCCGCCACGATGTCCATCAGTTGACTGCTCATGTCCTTGACTTCTTTCTCGGTCTTATGGGCAGTTTTTTCCTCAAACTCTTTGTATTCCGGCGTTTCGCCCCATTCCTTTTTGGCCTGCTCGGTATACTTTTTGATCTTCTGCGTATCAAATGCGGTAAAGTCCATAACCTTTCCTCCTGTGGATCGAATTTTCTGCGCAAGGCCGATCAGATTTTCCAGATGCTGCTTTTTCAATGTCAGAAGTGTGATCTGCTGTTCCAGTGCTTTCTGCCGGTCAAAAGCAGGATTCTCCACGATTTTCTGGATGTCCTTCAGCGGAAATTCCAGTTCCCGGAACAATAAGATCTGCTGCAAGCGTTCCAGCGCGGCATCGTCATACAGCCGATAGCCTGCTTCGGTACGGCCCGCCGCGCGCAGCAGACCGATTTTATCGTAATATTGCAGGGTCCGGATGCTCACTCCGGTCCGCTTGCTCACTTCGTTCACTGTCATCATCTTGCTGTCCTCCCTTGCGACAGCCACAGTATACGCTATGACGCTGCGTCAGGGTCAAGAGGTTTTCTGAAATTTTTTCAGCCTTCCCGCTGCTCCACGATTTCCAGACTATCCCGCCCTACATGGCAGAGCAAAAACAGCACCTGCACACCTGCGGCCTTTGCTTCGGCCAGTGCCGTGCCAAACTCCGGCTGTGTGCTGACATTTGGCCGCACCTCGGTGATGCCTTCCATCTGAATCACAAAGGCCACAGCGCATTGATATCCCTTCCGTTGTGCCTGTGCCAGCTCATGCAGGTGCTTCACACCGCGCTCGGTGGGTGCATCCGGGAAATAGCCGATACCGTCCACTTCCAGTGTGCAGCCCTTGACTTCCATCAGATACTTTTGCTCACCCTTTTCCATATAAAAGTCGATGCGGGACTTCCCATAGGTGAATTCCGGCTTGATATAGTCGTAGCCCTGTTTTGCAAGCCACTCCCCTACCACCTTATTGGGTGCCTGACTGTCCATATTGACCCAGCCAAGACCTTGCTTGTGTACCGCCACAAGGTCGTATTTCGTTTTGCGTTTCGGGTTATCCGACACTTCCAGCCGAACCGCCGTGCCGGGCAGCAATAGCTCTTTGCACCGCCCGGTGTTCTTGACATGGACGGTTTCCACTGCTCCATTCACTTCTACATGGGCAATAAAGCGGTTGGGACGGTCAACAAAAATGCCGTCTGCGATTTCTCTGTATTTCAATCTTTACTCCATTTTCAGTACAGGATTCGGGAGCCATGCCCATCTTGTTTACCAAGATACAGTTCCACGACCATCCTGCCGCTTTCACTGTTGCAGAGTTCTTCCTTGCAGTAGCCGCAGAGTTTTCCTTCCGCTTCCGATACATAGCGGTGCAGCGGTTCCTGCAGTTCCTTCGGGATGCTGCTCCATGGAATGACATAGCTCATGCCCGTATCCCCCACATCCACGATGCAGGGCCGTTCACTGTCCTCATCGGACAAAATCAGGTTCACCAGAAACACATCCGCAAACGGTGCCCCCTGATACTCTGCCTTTTGCCGTCTGCGCTCCGTCCGAAGCTCATCCAGCGCTTGATTCAGGCCATTTTCTGGCAGCGTGGACTTGTACAACAGGACATGCAGTTTCTGTTCCGCCGACCCACTGTCATTCAGTTTCCCTGCCGGAAGTTCCACATCTGCATGAATGGTGCAAATCTGTTTTTGCATTGCAGCACGCAGGTTTTCCAGTTTCTGCTGCCGTTCTGCTTCCAATTGCTGTGCGGACTTTTGATGTACTTCTTTGGCTTCTGACTGTTGCGCAGCATGCTCCTGCTTGGGCTCTGGCTTAGGCTCTGACCGTTCGCTGTGCTTTTCTGCGTCAGCCTCTGAAACGTTTTGCCCTAGTACAGTCGGCACCGACACGCTTTTGGCACCGCTTTGTGCTGCCGATGCTTTCTGTGCCGCAGAAGGATGCTCCGTTCTCTTTGGTTTTACCGACCGCATTGCACCTGTGCCCGTGTTTTTCGCTTCCGGCCTTGGTGTTTTCACTTCAGGAGCAGAATTCTTGACACTTGCCGGTCGAGCCTGTGTCTGCATCTGCCAGAAATCGCTGCCTGTGCGCTGATAATAGGACTTTTCCGCTCGTTTCCGGCTGCTGCGCACACCATCACAGATCCACGAAAAAATCAGGTAGCGCTCCAGCGTATTCCAAAAGCTGCTGCGCCGATGGCAGGGTTTATGCCGCCCGCGGGACGCATATAAAATCATCGATAAGCATCCGTAGAACAGAAAACCTGCCGCAAACCCGATCCCTGTAAACAGCTTTTTGAAAAAGCCCATCTCTCACACCTCTTCCGGTTACAGCCTTGCCTGATACACCCGCTCTGTCCGGGCATCGAAGCAGCAGAAAATCACCTGCATGGCGTAATCCGCGTGATCTTCCAGCCACTGCGCCACTGTTTTGACCGCAATCTCCGTGGCATCTTCCAGCGGGTAGCCATACACGCCGGTCGAAATTGCCGGGAAGGCAATGCTGTGGAGTTCATGCTCTTTGGCAAGGTTCAGCGAGTTGCGGTAGCAGTCCGCCAGCTGCGCGGCATCCTCTGCTGTGCCGGAATAAATCGGCCCCACTGTATGAATGATATACTTTGCTTTCAACCGGTAGCCCTTAGTGATTTTTGCTTCTCCGGTGCGGCAGCCGTGCAGCGTGCGGCACTCCGCCAACAGTTCCGGCCCTGCTGCCCGATGGATGGCACCATCCACACCGCCGCCACCCAGCAGACTGCGATTGGCCGCATTCACGATGCCGTCACAGTCCAGTTTGGTAATATCACCCTGCACCACTTGAATCTGATTTTTTACTTTTTCAGAAATCATTGTAAACACCTCACTTTTTGAGCAGCTCCAGCGCCTTGTCCATGGGCACACAATCGGCATAGCGGTCCGGCCAGAGGAACTCATTATAATAGCGGTAGCTCTGCTCCCCTGTCATATACTCGTTGTTCTGCGTGGAATTTGCATAGGCAGGAACGATCATGTGCAGGCCATGCTCAAGGCCCGCCTCCGCCGTTGCATTGATGCAGAAGTCGGTCATAATGCCGCAGACCATCACATCTTTTTCGCCTTTTTCCGTCAGATATTCCAACAGCCCGCTTTCTTTTTTGAACGCACTGCATACGGTCTTGACGAACCGTCTTTCAGTCGGCAGCGGTGCAAATTCGGAATAGGCCTCAAATTCATCGTCCCCGATGGAAAAGCCTGTACCGGGCCCATCGTCATGCTGGACATAGACGACCTCGATTCCCTGTTCGCGGGCAGTCCGGATTAGTTTCCTGATGTTGCTGACAAACGTTTCAAACGCGTACAGGCGTTCATCCACGATACCTTTCTGTGTATCCACAACCAGTAAAACCATGTGTAAGCCCTCCTGTGTATCTTTGGTTTCATCCTACCATAGACCGTTGCTTTCTACAAGCGGATTCAAAAAATCCCCACAGGGAAAACCTGTGTTTCACCTGCAGGGATTGATTCAGCCACCCAAGACGATCAGGATCAGCACCACGACCACTGCAATAGCGATCAGGCAGCCGCATCCGCTGCCGTCCCCGCCGCCACCGTCATTGTTGTTGTGGTTTCCGCCATCACCACCGCCGCCGCCGGACGAACCGCCGAAGTTGCGGTTGAACGCCGTCATGTACTGGGCATAGCCCGTATCACCTTTGCCGAAGTAGTCATAATCACCGTTTGACATTGTTTTGTCCTCCTCAGAAATATATTTTTTCCCTTCTGAGGTTCATTTTATCGAAAGTGATGTCCAACAAGCATCTCTTTCAAAGCATTTTATGCAAAAATCTTTGAAAGCCATGGAAATAACGATTTCTTAAAAGTGATACCAAAGAACTTCTGCGCCTCCTCCAGATTCATCATCAGGCAGTCTCTGGACTTACGTACTTCCAATGTCTCTGGCAATTCTTTCAAAATTCTGTCAGCCTCATATGTCGCACCCGCATTATAGCAGAGTTCATTTGTTCGGGGATAAATTTCAAATGAATCCTTGCTGGTTTTCCATGCATTTTGAATTGTTTTTATTGCGTAGCTTCCCGTTACTTTCTCGCTGAAATAATCCTCAAGACTCAAAACTCGAATATATTCTGGCAGCGTTTCCGGCCCATACTCTTTGAAAATATTCATAAGGACCTGTGACGATGCTTTCAGAATATCAGGCGCTTCATCCTGTTCATCATCTTTCATCAATTCCAGCAATTCCGGAACAATTTCAAGCATCTGTCGCAGATATTCCCGATAAAGTGCCGTCCCAACCTCCCGCTGAACCGTACGCACAATATTGCTGCTCATCACTTCTGTGTTGGTCAGTCCTGCCTGAACACGACAGATCACTGTCCGGCGAATCACTTCTGGTGCAACAGCTTTGACATCTTCATTTGCACTGATCACAACAGCCGGATAGTTTACCAAATGCTCTGCAATCCCAAAATCATCATTCTTGATTGTTTCGATCGCATGTTGACTGAATCTTGTATTTGTCAGATCGTCCACAATAATCGGTGCTCCATGCACCGTTTGTTTAAGGCTATCAATGCTTGATCGCGTAAAATCAGGTGCAGAAATCTTTGTCTTTTGGCCGATCATCATTTTTAGAAGCGTTTCCAGAAAACTTGTTTTTCCTGCTTTGCTTTGTCCATAAACAAGCCCGAACACCGGATAAGGTAATGTGTTCTGATTATATCGAACTGCCATATCCCTCATACAGGCCATAAATGGAGAGCAGAAGAACCAGTTTGCAAATTCATAGTATCGGAACTGCATTCCAACATGATCTCCATGGAATTTTTCATATCCATCCATATAACGCAGGAACAATTCCACATCTTTCTCAACTTCGGCCTTCGGAGGGTTCAAATCGAGTTTTTGTTCATTTAACGTCACGTACTTTTCATCCGGCTCAACATCAAGCTGCGGGTACTCACTGCGTTGTTCTTTTTCCAATGTTTTTGCCTCAACCACATGCTTTCGGATGATTTTGATTTTATCTGGCGACAGCAGAATTTTTCCTTTTTTATCCGGTTTCGGGACGCATGGTTTGAATTTTGCTGCAAGTCCCTTTACATCAAGTGCAAAGTGCACTTCCTCTTTCTGATTTTCTGAGACAGGCTGAATCACAACAGCCTTTTTTACTCGAACCGTCTTTGCAATCGGAAGTTCTTCCAGATTTTCACCGTCATTGGCACACAAAAGCGAATCTTTTCCAATTTCGTCTGTGCTTTTTTCTTTTAACGTCTGGTAACACTCCATATACCAGTCAAATGCTTCATCTCCATCCATATAGCAGATATTCTCGCGCTGCCTTCCTTCAAATGCGGCTGCTGACATATTTGCCGAACCCATTATCACGCGTTTTCTACCATCCTTGGCTGAAAGCAAATAGATCTTTTCATGAGAAAGAATATCCCTTGCAACGAAAAGATGCAACGTTCCATTTTCCACACGCTCGGCAAGCTTTTTATACGCTTTATTTCTCATTCGTTCAATCAGCTTGCACTGATACGCCATCACACTTTGCATGGAGTAATCCATAACATCTTCGCAACCGAAAATAATCTCTGCCTGTTCAAACCGATCCAAAAGTTCACACACAAAACCAATACCGGAAGAATAGGTGATTGCGCAAAGATTATTATATCCCAAAAAAAGCTCCTGCCATGTCAGAGACTCGCATGACTCATAATTCAGTTTAACAACATCCAAGTGCTTTGAGTCTTTTACACCGTTCAAGTTTTCCATAGTTTGCTGCTCATCGAAAAAGGACAAATTCTCCATTCAGATTCATTCCTTTCATTGGTTTTTTCAGCACAATTCAGTTTGAATGCTGCTCTTATTCACATTTTACACCTATATGTGTACTATAATCTTCCCTTTTTAGTCACTTTTGGAATCGTGCATAATATTTTTCAAGGCTCTTGTCGCAGACGTCCACAATATGCAGCTAATCTTCCCTTGTCAGTTTGCGGAAGATGGTGGGATTCACTTCAACGGTCTCTACATCTTTGCAGCGCATCAGAAAGCGCATGTCTTCAAAACGCTTGAACGGATTGGACAGAATGTTCTTCTCCACATCCTTCTTAGTATAGCCACCCTTTTGGTAGATACTGTTGGGCTTTTCCGCAATCATCCCACGCGCCTTGCGGTCTTCATAGAAGTCAATGAAGTAATCTACCACATCCGGCAGGGCAACTCTGCCATTGCTGTCCATATACTCATAAATCACTTTGAGCAGGACCGGCTTATAGGAGAAGCTCATATCCATCGTTTCAATGAATTTCATGAACTTATCTGCCATATTCTGCGGCGTGATGAGATCCCAGCCGTACTGCTTGGCAATGTTTCGGACACTTTCCTCGCGGAAATAGTGGAACATCCGCTTGTCGCCAAACGGGACAGAAAGATCCGGCTTGATTTTTCCATCCTTGATATAACGATCTACCGTTTCGGATTGCACATCTACCATCCGAACAAACTCAATCTGCGAGATCATATCCTTGACGCTGTTCTGCCAATTGAACAAGTCGATGATTTCGTAGTCGTCTACATCAATCGGCATATCCAGCCACACTTCCGGCTTTTCTCCCTTGAACAGCATGTCCTGATCCAGCTTCCGCTTGTTCTCCGGGGCCAGCACATAGGCCATGGGCTGATATTTTGAAATATCCAGCACCCGATGCAGACTGTAGGGCATATTGAACATATTGGCGTTGTCTACAAAATCAATCACCAGCAGGTCATCTTTTCCCGGACAGCGGCGGGTGCCTCGCCCAAGCTGCTGCATATAGATTGTTTTAGACATTGTGGGTCGTGCCATGAACAGCACTGTGGTATGAGGACTATCCCAGCCCTCGTTCAGCAAGTCACAGGCACAAAGAACATTCATAGAACCGGTTTCGTAATCTTTCAGGATCTTATCCCGGATTTCTACCCGATCGCGCCCGGAAACAGCCTCTGCTTTCACACCATTGTCGCGCAGCAGCTTCGCAATTTCCGCCGCATGATCTACACTTGCGCAAAAAATCACAGTCTTCTTGCCATTCACGTACTTCAGATAGGTATCAACAATCAACTGATTGCGCTCCGGAATGAACAGCTTACTTTCCAGATCCTGCGAGTTGTATTTGATACCATTGATCCGCACATTGGTTAGATCAATGTTGGTTTTGACCCGGATGCAGCGAATCGGCACCAGTACACCGCGCTCCACTGCAGTCTTCAGGTCCATTTTGTGGGCAACATTCTGGAACAACTCCAGCATATCCTCGCCATCACTGCGCTCCGGTGTTGCAGTCAAGCCCAGAATAAACTTCGGATGGAAGTAGGTAAAGATTTTCTGATAAGTATTAGCTGCCGCGTGGTGACACTCATCCACGATCAGGTAGTCAAAATCCGTAGGCGAGAACTTTTCCAGGTCTTTGGAAATGCTCTGTACCGTTGCAAAAATGACCGTCTGGGTCATATCCTTCTGGCTTCCGGTATATTCCCCCAGTGTAGCCTCTGGCCACACTTTTGCAAACGTATCCTTAGCCTGTGAATCCAGCTTCAGGGCGTTGACTAAAAAGAGCGTTCGTCCGCCCACAGCTTTTGCATCCGTGGCAGCTGTAATCGTTTTTCCGACACCGGTTGCGTGGTACAGCAGCGCGATAGTTTTACCATCCTCACGCATCTTCTTCAGGTTTTCGATAGCCTCCTGCTGGTAATCCCGCAGCTCTATTGTCTGCCCCATCTGAACCGGAAGATCTGCTTCAAAAGCCTTGAACATGGGACCGCTGCCCAAGAAAGTAATCAGCTCATCCTTAACCTTTTCCGGTTGCTTTTCAAGCTGGCTATAAATCCATCGGTATACTTTCCAGTTGTCATAGACCAGGCTGTTTTGCTTCAGGAGGTCATCAGCGTACTTGTTTTCAGACACCTTGCTGGGATTATGGTAGGTTTCTCCGTCTATTTCGATTGCAATCTTAGATTCAGGAGATTCCAGCGCAAAATCAATGTAACGGTGCTGACCGTAAATATCCACGCAAGGGTATTGAACCTGCAGATTTTCAGTCTTTTCTGGGCCGAACGCCTCACAGAACAACTGAACAAACAGTTCTTCCGCACGGCTGTTGACACTGGTTGCTTTTGATGGTTCCATGATGGCCTCCCAGTCATATCATAGCTGCTTCAAACGAGTACCCCATCGCCCGCGAACATTCGCAGTTGGTTTATTTTCTTTCAGTCTTGCCATGATTCCATCTTCTTTCTACCAAAATAAAACAGTAATTGACAATTTTCAATTTACTATATCAAAGTATACTCTTTGCTTAATTTTTAGGCAATGTTTTTGTGAAAATCCCAACATTTCAAGTTGTTTTCCGTACCTTTAAACAAAAAATTTCCGTTATCTTTGTGGATTATAACAGCTTGCGCAAGCAGTGCGTCTGTCTATACAAACGCCATTTTTGCTTCGCAAAATGCTTGTTGGGAATTCCCAAACCCTTTGTGATCTGCATCGTGCCGCTGCAGGCTGCGCGTTCGTTCCGAACGCTTTTTTGATGGAGTTCATGGTTCAGTGATATATCCGCCGGGCACAGAACCGCTTAAAAGAAAAAGTGCCGACAATGATTTTGTCAGCACCCACTGTAACCTATTTACTTCTCTTTGATGTACGGTATGTTATCGATATATGCGTTCAAAATATCGGTTGCGGCTTTCTTCTGCCCCGGTGTAAGACGGCTCAGCTTCCGGTTCAGCTCATCATCTGCCACATAAGATGCTGGCGCTGCGGAGTCCCGGATTAGCACATCTGCGGGAACATCCAATGCTTCAACAATCCGGATGAAAGTGTCCAGACTTGGCGCCTTCACCCCACGCTCCAAATCACCCACATAGTTTACAGACAGATCTGCTTTCTCGGCCAGTTTATCCATTGTCCAGCCTTTTTTCCTGCGTTGTTCTCTGATTCATTGGCCTAAAAGTGTTTTCATAACATCCTCGCATTCTATTGGCGTTAGTTACACACCACTAGAATAAAGGCCGTGTATTTCTTTATACATAATCAGTTGGCGTTTGTTTAACTCTATTAGCGTTTGTTTCGGACAGAAAATTTTAGAGCATTTCTTTGTTCAAATCATCAATGGCCTTTTTGAACCGGGCATGCTACAATAGCAATGTTGTGCAATGCACATCAAACAAGAATAAACGGAGCTGCCGAACGTGGATTCAATCTACCTGCTGCCCGGTGAAGAACGCTGTGTCAATTTCAGAGATTCCGATGGCATCCCAAAGGTACACTACACATATTGTTCTTTGCACGGCAGACTTTTCAACTGCACCTGCCGCTCAAAGGACGAAGCGCAGCGGTTATGTGAGGATTGGCTCGTCACGCAGGACCGCTGCTATATAAACTAAAAAAGCCACCGAGGATTCTTTCCCAAAACGGATTGGGATCGAATTCTCGGTGACTTTCGTTTTATCGGGTCTGCTGCTGTTCCTGTTCGCTCCTGTTGTCTGCAAAAAACATTTCTACGTTTCTCTGCGCCTTCATCAGCTCCTGCATCCTCTCTCGTGCTTTCCGATAGGCCTCATAGATGGACCTTGTTTTGGCATAGTTGATAATGTGCGTTTTCATTACCGCAATTTCCGCCATCCACGCTTCCGCAGCTTTGATGGAGTCGCCCAGTTCGTGATAGCGCATCGTTGCAGCACGCACCTGTTCTTCCATTTCATCCATGCTCCCGATTTTGTTTTCCTACAGAAAAATCAGCGTCTTGGACATCTCCTTCAGGTTGTACCGCTTCACCCAACGCGCATAGCCGTCTCCCTTTCCTTCAGCCAATTTTGCCTGAATATCCACCAACATCTGAAATTTCTGTTCCTGCACCGGATGTTTTTTCCTCGGGCAATGCTCTGCTTCTCCGGCGAGGACCGCTTTCAATTCTTCCTCGCTGTATCCCGCCCCCAAAGCCCGAAACCGGATGAATCGTTTTGGCCGTGCACCTTTGACCGATGTGAATTTTCCGCGCTTGACCTCATAGGCCTCACCGCATTCATCCCGCAGAGCGCGGTTCAGCGGCAGTCCCATGAGCTTGCCGTCATCGTTGTAAACGATGGCCACCGGGTCTTCAAAGGGATAGCTTGCGCTGCGCCTGCGACAGGGACGGGGCGTTTTGGGTCTCGTCCGTGGCCTGCAAAAAATCCCGCTGTTGAGCCTCGTCCAGATAGGACAGTTCCACAGCGGGATTGAAGGAGATTTTCTTTTCATCTACAAGGTCGAGCAATTCGGGAATAAGATTTGTCAGGCGGATAAACCTTTGGACATTCCGGGCACTCTCACCAGTATCTTCTGCAAGCGATTCATCTGCTCGGAACTTCGTGCCAACTTGGCACGAAGTCAAATCCGACCTAGCACCTTGATTTTTTAGTGCTTCCAGCTTCATTTTGTACGCAAAAGCCCGCTCACTGGGCAGGATGTTTTCGCGCTGAAGGTTGGAATCCACCATCAATATCACGGCGGCATCGTCCGTCATTTCCCGGACGATAACAGGCGGCGTGTCCAGCCCGGCAAGCTCGGCTGCGTGCTGACGGCGGTGGCCGGAGATGATCTCATACCCGCCTTCTGGGCGGGGTCTCGCAATCAGCGGGGCCAGTACGCCGTACTGTGCCACGCTTTCCACCGTGCGCTGCATAGCCTCATCGTCCAGCACCTTGAACGGATGCTCCTTGAAGGGGAACAGCTCCTCGATGGGAATCTGCTGCACTTGCTCCCGCTTTTGCTCCTGCCGGGATTCTTCGGTGGAAAACATCTCATCGAGACCTTTCAGCGCCAAGTTTGCGTTGCTTTTCGGCATCGGCCAGCACCTCCCTCGTCAAAGATTGATAGGCCGCTGCCACCTTTCCTTTCGGGTCATGGGCAAAGACGCTCCTGCCCTCTGCGCTGATTTCCGCCGCACGGACAGAGTGCGGAATGGGCTGCTCAAACACCGGGATTTTGCTGCCGTACACCTGCCGAATCAACGCGTCGATTTCCCTGCCGTAATTGGTGCGGCTGTCGGTCATGGTCAGCAGGATGCCCTCGATTTTCAGTTTCGGGTTGATCTGCCGTCGGACCTTTTGGACGGTCTGCAAAAGCTGTTCCAGACCTTTTGCGGAAAGATACTGCGCCTGCACCGGAATCAGGGTGGTGTCCGCCGCTGCCAGTGCATTGATGGCGGTATCTCCGCAGGAGATAATTATAAATTCGCACATAGTGTGTACCGCTAGCCATAGAAGCGGAGCGACTACGGTCAGCATCCCAAGGGAAGGGGTGCAATCCAACAGGATAAAGTCGTATTCTCGCTTTGCACCGTCCAACACCTGCTTGAGCATCTTTTCCCGGTTCATGCAGTTCACAAGGGAAACTTCCATCCCTGCCAGTTCGATATTGGCTGGAATCAGGTCAACACCTTCTGCATGGTGCAGAACACCCTCGCCGGGTGGAATGCTCTGGTCGTTCATGGCTTTTGCCATCAGGGTAGAAAGCGTAACAGGCAGTTCATCGGGCTGCTGCCAGCCCATGCTGATGGCAATGTCCGCAGCAAATATAAATCCGCACGCAGTGCACACAACTAGCCATAGGAGCGAAGCGACTATGGTCAAGCGGCCCTGCGGGTCGGCATCCACCAGCAGCACCTTTTTGCCTTCCCGTGCAAGCCCCACGCCCAGATTTTCGCAGGTCGTGGTTTTGCCGGTTCCGCCTTTCTGATTGACGATGGCAATCGTGGTTGCTTTTTTCGACATTTTCATCACCCCCTGTTCAATAAATCATGATTGGTTTGGTTCTGGTAATAAAGCTGCATGGTCGTGGGTGCATTGTAGAGTGCCGCCAGCAGATACTGCTTCATGTTCCGGACCGGTGCGGTACTTTCCGCAAGACACTTCAGCACAAAGCGGATATGGTCTGCATTCAGCTTCATGAATCGGCTGCGCACGACCTCCGCAGGCTTGTCGTCCCCTGCCACCCGCAGCAGCTTGCGTTTGGTGGAACAGGTGTCCACAAGCAAGTCCACGATCTGGTAGATGGTGTCCTCATCGTCCGGGCAGGCCCGGAGCAGCAAGTCCACCACCCGGGAAAAGCTGCTGTCCTACCTGTCTGCCGAATCCATCCGGCAGTCCTCCCTCTCCTTTGACATTCCCTTTGACCGTCAGCAGTTGGCGGATTTTCTCTGCGTGGAGCGTGCCGCCATGTCGGTGGAGCTTTCCAAGCTGCAAAAGGAAGGGCTGCTGGTCACAAAGCGGAATCATTTTGAGCTGTTGACCCGTTGACCGTTCCATGCGCCGCCCGCAGACGTTTTCGCCGGGCAGTTCTCCTGTCAGGATGCACTGGCATAAAAAGAGCGGACAAGCGTTTTAGGGTCGTCCACTGAAGGATGTATTGTTTTCGTCACTCGATAAATGGGAAGTTGTCGAGCTGATTATACAGGTGTCCCGACTTCGATCAGATTACCGTCAGGGTCATAGAATCTGACCACCTTTTGCCCCCAACTGTGTGTCATCAGGTAATTGACGTATTCGATTTCAGGGTAAAGTGTCTCAAGACGCTCTACAAATTGTTCTATGTCAGGTTCTTCAAAATATAATTCAGACTGATTACTGTTTGAAATTATGCTTCTTTTTGTAAATTGTTCCCAGTAACCCGATTCCTGTAAATACAAGTTATTCGTCAATTCCATATTTCCATCGTTATCTTGAAGCAGTTGAAACCCAAACATATCACTATAAAACTTTAGCGCTCGGTTACAGTCTTTAACAACAATAAGCGTTCCTTTGTATTTCATATGTGTTTTCCTCCGCAAATTCCGAGTTATCCCCCTCAGTATACCACGCTTTTTCCCTGCGGAAAAGATACCGCGCACAAAAGGCCTCTCCGGCAACTATCCGCACTCCGGCTCATACACTTTAACAACTATGTACCGGGAGGGATATCGTGTGCTGCTGACCTTACTGCAATTTTTCGCCACAAAATTTCTGTTTCTGGCGCTCCATCTGGAAGCGGGCAGTTTCCCCCGCCCGCTCAGCCCACAGGAGGAGATCCGGACCTTCGCCGATCTGCGGGCCGGCGATCCATCCGCCCGGGAAAAGCTCATCCGCCACAATCTGCGCTTAGTGGCGCACATCGCAAAGAAATACTATGCTCTCCCCTCTGAGCAGGACGATTTGATTTCCATCGGCACCATTGGCCTGATAAAAGCCGTGGACACCTTCGACTCCACCCGCCGGGCGCGCTTCTCCACTTATGCCAGCCGGTGCATCGAAAATGCTATCCTCTCCCCAGCGCACTTTGGGATGGAAAAGAGAATCCACCTCTTTCACGCAATGACGCATCTACGTCAAAATGGATTTTTTGGAGCCGAGAGAGCAGTTCCTTTTTTCTACTTCAGAGGGTGTCATGTGAGGGTTATGGTCTAACCCCTCTATACATCTTACAGGTAACTTTGGCAGGCCCCCGCACCACCGTAGAGGCGCAGGCATTCTACCGTATGCTTCGCATGTGAGGTATGGTAATTTTTCTCCGGCCAAACGAAAAAGCTCGTCTGCAAGCCACGATATGTGGCAGCGCAGACGGGCTTTCGTTATGGAATCATTCTGTTTCAATTATTCTAATATTCGCTCTGACTTACATGGCGTTCCGTAAAACACGCAGTCGTTCTTCAAACGTTGCTTTCCATGCCGGATGCTCGGAGAATACGGTGTGCTCCACCTGACGGACTTGGTTCAGTCCGATGTTCCGCACCGCTTCCACTGCAGCATCTTTTTGGCTCAGATGGCGTTTTCCCACGGTCAGACAGTTTGCGCCTTCTGGCGTGTCGTACTGCTGAAACGACCGGTTGAAGTCCATCAGGTCATGCAGACGGATGGGCTGATTGGTTTCGTTGTCTACCAGCAGACCCCAATTTTCCCAATGACGGTCGGTATTGCCCACCAGATAATCCAGAATGTTCATCATATAGTAGCCGGGAGCATCCAACTCTAAGATCTTATCCAGCGTGTTCCAATCATGGTTCGTGCAGTAGACGTCATAGGCTGCATAGGTCACAAGACTATATCGCTGAGATGTCATGATTTTGCTGATAGAAACCGGCTCATTTTCAAACATCCCCTGCTCATACAGTACCTGATGGCAGTCAAAGCACCGGCAGATTTTGCTTGCCAGCACTTCACGTTCCACCGCATCCCTGCCGCCATCCTTGTAAAGATAGAATCCATCCTCTTTGCGCACCCATGCTTTGGGGTACAAGCCGCCCGTAGACAGGTCATTTGCCAGAAGATGGGCGTTTGTCACCGTCATTTGGTGCCCCCGCAGCGCAATATCCACAAGCGCATTGCTTAAGGAGTGTGCAAAAAGGTTGATATCCTCGAATCGAATCTTCTCGTTTTCTTCTTTCACCCAGAACACATCCAGCAAAGACAGACAATGGTAGGATAATGCAATCTGTGCTCGTTCCCTGTCCGTAACACTCTGAGATGCACCGATACTGTTCAGGATTTCCTTGGCGTAGGTGCGATCCAACGTCAACATCCGGGAGGCGCACCAATAATAAAAGTTCGTTACATTATTGATGCGCTCGTCAAAATCATCCGATTCCACCAGAACCAGATCATAGGGCATGAAATCCTCGAGGCAGACCCTGCATTCCCCTGTCGTGCTGAGTTGTGCCACACAGCTTTCCCGGTGCATGATCTCGTAAAACATGGTTTTCATCCCTCCCTGCGTTCTGTGTCTTGCTCTGTATTTATATTACCTTCTTTTTTCACGGGACGCAAGAGCTTTTACTTTTCAAAAAGCTTTTTCTGCTGCTCTATCAGGACGGTTTCAATACGCTCTTTCAGCAAAAAGCGGAACTGTTTTGGGTGTTATGCAAGGCCATAGGATACCATACTGGCTGCCAGCAATCAACAGTTTTGTTGTGTCAGCCGCATTTCAAAAGACTTATGTAACACAAAAAGCCCCACGCTCAACACTGCCTCTAAATCTGACCGTCTCTGGTCAGAGCAGAAAAGCATATGTTGAGCGTGGGGCTTTGTTTATCGGCTCGGCTGCCAGCCGGGCTTTTGGTGTTCTTTGGGTTTGTAGGTTCCTTTGGTAGTATCGATCACCGCCTGCAGCAATTCGAGCTTCTGCCATGTGGGGCAGTTCAGACGGTCGATTTTTTCGATCACATAGTTGGCGTGGGCGGTTGCGACCCGTTTTCCGAGTTCGTCCCATCCCTCTTTCGTTTTGGGGTAATGTACCACCACTTCAATGGGGGCACTCTTTCGCATGGCTCACTCACCTCCGGTTACATCGCTATCACCTCATTTTTACGGGTTACTGGTTGTCCGCTATTCGCTGCGGTTTCCGCTCAGAACGTTCAGAGCCAGACTGACCAGCAAAGCCATGCAGACGGTCTTTCGATTTTCAAGGTGCGGTGCGAGATTTGGCAATAAAAAATCGCCACACAACAACCTGAACCTGACCATCCCTTCCGGGATAGCCTTGGTTCGGGTTTGCTATGTAGCGATAAGAGAGCCAAAAACTTGCTCCGGCTCCTTTGGACGTCGAACGGAAATACTAAGTGTTTATGTCATATTAAATTGTTGGAATACACTGCCACAGAAATCGAACTGTGTCAACAAAAGTTTTGAAAGCACGCCACTTTCGGCTGCTTGCAAGAAAAAATGAGGGAAACTTTGGCAAAAAGAGAGAGGGCTGGACCGTGCCAGCCCTCTTGATATACGCAAAAGCATAAAAAAACCGTATAACAGCTGTACAGCCGCCATACGGTTCAAAAAGATTGCTTTACTTCTTGATTTTAATAAGCTTTGCGTTCAGGCTCTTGATGAAGCCGTCCGGCATGATGGAGATCATGCCGGCCATGACCTCAGGGGTCATCTTCTTCATCATGGCCCACATGCCCTCGCCGGGCTTGATGTCAAAGTTGGTGGCCAGCTTCACGGCCTTGGCGGTAACAGCAAAAGCTTCCTCGTTCTTAGCCAGCTCTTCCAGACTGTCCTTGATGCTGTAATAGCCCTCGGGGAACTCCATGGGAGCGGTCAGATCCATGCTGCCCATCTGCTTGAACCAGTTGGCCACGACCTCCTGACGCTCGTTGAACTCCGGCAGGGTGTAGCAGGCAGGCTCAGTTTCCACCTTTTCCAGCGTGATGCTGTCCTTCACGGTGTCGGCCACAGCCATCAGCACATTGAAGCCCTCGTCCAGCGCCACATCGAACTTGAACACGCGGTGTGCGGTCTGGGTGCCGACCTCCTTGCCGTTGCAGTACAGGGTCACGGTGTCCTGATTGGAGTACACCTTCACCTCGGTGGTCTCACCGGCGCGCTGTGCGTGGCGGCGGCCTGCGATGTGCACCATGGGATCCTTTGCCCAGTAAGCCTGATAGACATAGAAGCTGTCCTTGCGGGTCTTGCGGTCGATGGTGACCAGACCCTTGTTGTTGCGACCCTTCACGCCGCCCTCGCTGCGGGCAGCGCAGCCAAAGTCGAACATATTCCAGACGTGGCTTGCCCAGATCCACGGGCGATCCTCAAAGGCCTGTGCCATGTACTCGTGGTACAGTGCCTGATACTCCTCAGAGTAGTCCTTGCACTGGGGGGTGTTGCTGTGCCAGTTGATAATGCCCTCGCAGCCGTACTCGGAGATGCCAAGGCAGATATCCGGGTTCTCGGCGTGGAACTTGTCCAGCCAAGGGCCGTTCTGCTCGATCTTACCGCCGTACCAGCCAAAGTAGTGGTTGTAGCTCTCCACATCGGTAATGCGGTGCATGGGACCGGTGGTGGGGGTGCTGGAAACGTGGGCAATGGTGGTCAGGCGGGTGGGATCCAGCTCCTTGCACAGCTTCTGCAGGTCATGGTGGCAGTCCACCAGCTCCTGACTGATGCCGCCGATCAGGATCTCGTTGGAGATGCCCCAGAACATGATGGAGGGGTGGTTGTAGTTCTGGACGATCAGCTCGGTCAGCTCGCGGCGGCAGTGCTCGTGGGCGTCCTTGCCAGACTTGAATACGCTGATGAAGGGGATCTCTGCCCAGACGGCAAAGCCCAGCTCATCGCAGGCATCGTAGAAATCCTGACTATGCTGATAGTGTGCCAGACGGATGGTGTTGGCACCCAGTTCCTTGATGATCTGTGCGTCCTGATAGTGGTCCTCCACGGTCAGGGCGTTGCCCTTGTACAGCTTATCCTGATGGCGGGAGACACCGCGCAGCGGGGTGGCTTCGCCGTTGATGGAGAAGCCGCCGTCCGGGGTAACGGTGTAGCTGCGCACGCCTACGTTGGTGTAGATCTCGTCAAAGGCCTCGTTGTTGCGCTGCAGACGTGCCACCACGGTGTAGAGGTTCGGCTCGTCCATGCTCCACAGCTCAGCGTCCGGGACGTAAATCGAAATGGCAGTATTGTCAGACGGACGAACAGCGGAAGCCACTTCGCATCCGTAGGGGTCCTCGATGCTGTACATCACGGTAAAGCTGTCGTCGGGGTTGGTGACGAAGCTCTTGATTTCAAAGGTAGCGCCGCCGTCTGCGGTGGGCTTGGGGGTGACCATGATGCCGGGGCCGCCGTAGTAGTCCAGATCAAAGTGTGCGTTGGGCACGCTGATCAGGTTCACGCCGCGGTACAATCCGCCGTAGAAGGTAAAGTCCGCAGAGGCGGGGTACATGGAGGGGGTGTCCTCGTTGCTGACCTCGATGGTCAGCTCGTTGTCGCCGTCACGGCACAGGTCGGTGATGTCGGCGCGGAAGATGGAGAAGCCGCCTTCGTGGGTGGTGGCAACAGTGCCGTTCACCTTGACGGTGGCATCCAGCGCAGCTGCCAGCACCTCCACATACACGCGGCCGCCAGCCAGCGGCTGCACGGGCGTTTTTAAGGGGCGTAGAATAGCA
>OASY01000482.1_pt1 | contig 26816 bp, 26 predicted proteins | sample 1501231 | NCBI WGS metagenome assembly OASY01 (sample SAMEA2579917, study PRJEB22360) | human gut metagenome | biome: human gut; feature: human-associated habitat; material: faeces | place: Denmark | collected 2008/2010 | reverse complement strand
CTGCCGTTAAAAAAAGCGTTCCGGGGCCTTTGCCCAGTATCATGGGGATTTCATAAATGTCTGCTGCATTTCCCAAAATCCCTCCTGCTATAATCCATTTTTCATACAGACGCGCCTTTTTCCCGGTGTTTGTCCGCCCCATAAGACGGACAAACACACCGATCATAGCTAAAAAGGCATATACACCTGCAGCGATCACGCCTCCTGCACAGATCCCAAAAAAGATAAGGAACGCATATTTAAGAAATGTCAATCTTTTTCTCCTTCCTCTGTGCATTATCAATGAGGGTTTTACTGATGTTTTCCTCGTAAAGCCGCATTTCTACCTCCAGAGGAGTCGGATCTGTATTCACCTTGCCGGCAGAAATATGGTTAAAGAACACCATGATCCCAAGAGACAGCCCCACACAATAGCTTGCCTCCAGCACAGTAAAGCCCGCTGCCTCATACCCCATCACCAGACGATAGATCTCATGAAATACGCTGGTGACGCTCACATCATTATTAAATGTCATAATAGCAAAGGCCGCTCCAAAAAAACTGATCAGGCAGATGCAGGCTGTCTTACACCACTGCCGTCCATAGGCAGGAGGAGCGGCCGGCTTGTAGGCAATGATAAAGTCTGTCTTTCCCATATGCTCCACTTCAATCCCCGGATCCAGAGCCTCCAGCTTTTTGGTCACATCCAGAGCGCTCATCACATACCGATGGGCTCCATCTGAGCGCACGGTCATGATCCTGCATACGCTGCATTTATTCTGTATATTCTGATCCCGGCAGTAGACCTGGGCAACATCCTTTAAAAGAATATCTTTGTGGGTCAGTTCCGTAATCTCATCCAGCTTTACATAAACCGTATGGGTCATATTCATACCCCCTGACATTTTTGAATATAAACCATCACTCCCTCGTTCTCGTATCCTTTGTCTCTGATCCCCCAGACTGCATACCACGCAAAAACGCCCAAAAGAATCGCTGCTGCTGCCAGAATGCCGATGATCCACTTATATTTTCCTGATTTCATGCGTCTCACATCCTTTCCGGTTTTGATGCATCATCAGCGGACAAGGATGATTTCGTCTGCCTTTATCCGCTGATGGTAGTATGGTTTTTTTTATCGTTTCTATTCAACTATTTTTCAGCTGCTTCCCTCCTCATAGCGTTTCCGCATCTCCTTTAAGATCCGTTTTTCCAGACGAGAAACCTGTACCTGAGAAATGTTAAGCGCCTTTGCTACCTGAGTCTGAGTCTGGCTGTAAAAATACCTTCTCAATATGATTTCTCTGTGCTGGTCTGTGAGTCCTTCCATCAGTTCCTTTAAAACAAGATGGTTTAACAGTTCTTCGTGGCTGTCATGCTCCTCCTCCAGCCGGTCCATCAAAAGCAGTTCCTTGTCACCGCTGTTTCCCAATGGCTTATAGAGGGATTCCACCTCTGCCGCCGCCTCCAGGGACGCTGCTATCTCCTCACGGCTGGCCCCTGTTTTCTCTGCAATCTCTTCAATGGTAGGCTCCCGTCCCAGTATTTTAGTCAGCTCTTCTGCGGCATTTCTGGCCTTAAAGCCCAGCTCCTTAACGGAACGGCTTACCTTTATCATTCCGTCATCTCTCATAAAACGCCGGATTTCTCCTGCGATCATAGGAACCGCATAGGTGGAAAATTTCACTTCATAGTTGGTATCAAACTTATCAATGGCTTTCATAAGACCAATACTTCCAATCTGAAATAAATCTTCCAGCTCGTATCCTCTACCTGCGAACCTGCGGACAATGCTCCACACCAGTCCTGTATTTTCCGTTACCAGCCGGTCTCTGGCCGCTTTATCCCCTTGGTGGGCGTTCTGGATCTGCCTGATGGTCTCTTCCATGGGCGTCACCTGCCGATATATTTTTTCATGGTGACCTTTGTTCCGCATCCGGCCTCTGATTCCACTGTGATCTCATCCATAAAGGCTTCCATAAAAGCAAAGCCCATTCCAGACCTCTCTCCTGATCGGTCTGTGGTATACATGGGTTCCATGGCCTTTTTTATATCTTCTATTCCGGTTCCCTGATCAGTCACTTCTACGGTCAGGCTCCGTTCTGTGCGGTCTGCCGTCAGCTCCATAACTACCGTTCCACACTTCTCTCTATAGCCGTGGATCACTGCATTGGTAACAGCCTCCGATACCGCTGTTTTCACATCATCCATCTCTTCCAGTGTAGGGTCTAAACGGCTCATAAACACAGCCGCCACCACTCTTGCAAACTCCTCATTGCTGGAACGGCTTTCCATTTCCAGCCTTATATGCTCTCTGTCCCCTTCCATATCCTGTACCTCCTTTTTATTTCAATGCTCCCACTGCCTGCTCCCTGCTTTCATATCCTTCCATCAGCCTGCAGATCCCGCTCAGTTCCATGAGTCTTCGCACCCGTCTGGATGCTCTGTAGTAGCATACGCTTCCCCGGCTGGCTTTCATCTCCTTATATCGGTTTAACAGCACTCCGATTCCTGAAGAATCCATAAATTCCGTTTTTTCAAAATCAAAGATAATCCTCCTGACACAGTTTTCCTCCAGCATCAGATCCGTGTCCGTTTTCAGTTTCCTGCAGTTGTGGTGATCCAGCTCCTTGGGCATATGGATGATCAGCGTATCCTCATATGCCTCATATGTAATTGTTCCTGCGTCCATCCCATTTCCTCCTTCTTCTCTTTTGGGCAGATATTTTCTATAACAAAAAAGGCAGAAGGTACGATCCTGTGATCCATTTCTTCTGCCGTAAAAAGTGTATTTTATTTAATAGCCTCTTGCATTTCTGGCCCGCTCTGCATACTCTGTATCGCCATGCTCGCCTACCACCTTGTCAAAGAGTGCGTTTGCATTTTCCGTATCTCCCGCATCCTGATAGAGACGCCCTGCATAAAACATAGCCTCAGGGTTGTCAGGCTTTATTTTTAAGCTTGCAAGGAAATACTCCTGAGCCTGGGTCTTATTTCCGCCATTCCAGAGCTGCAGTCCCTTATCAACCAGCGTCTGGTAGATGCTTCCTGTCATCTCCTGACGTATATTATCCACAATCCCCTGAATATTCGCATCCTCGATCAGATCAAAGCTGGACTCGGCAAAGGTCTTTGCCGCCGATACCATATCCCCGGTGCGGTAGGACTGGAGCACCCAGATGAGGCTCTGATACTGGGCAATAATACTGGTGTTGCCGGTTGTGAGCGTATCCAGCTGCTCCTGTACCTCTGCCATCTTGGCTTCGATATCCTCATTTTCCTGCGCCAGAATATCATTTTCCTGATTGGCGCTGTTTAATTTCTGCATATAGACCATCAGCTCATCATCACGCTGGCGGTTCAGGCGGTTTTCCACTGCCGGGAGCACCAGCACATAAAAGGCCACCAGGCCGAAGATCAGGCCCAGGATAATGTGAAACACCGTAGAAAGCCCCGTAGACTCTTTATAGGTGTTGGGGATGATCACATCATCATCCTCCATCTGTCTGTGGGAAAATGCCTTTACCATCCGGCGCTTTTCCGCCTCGGCCCGTCCCGTATTCTGCTTTACAATGGACATATAGTAAAGCGCCTTGGAATTGCTCTTATCAATCTGGAGGATCTTATACAGAGAGCGGCCGGCCTTATTATAATCCTCCCGCCTCATATATAAAAGAGCCAGAAGAAGATGGGCTTTGACAAAATGGGGCTTGGCTGATACCACTCTGGCAAGCTGCAGGGCCGCCAGATCATCGCTGCCGTTCTGGGCATGCCACAAGGCCTGGTTAAAGGTCTTTACTGCCTGGCTTTCCGCTTCTAACTGTCCCGGCTTTCTCTGGATCCGTTCCAGATAATGATCTGCCAGATTATTTTCCGGCTGCAGGCTCATACTGATAACCCACTGCACCAGAGCATCCGCCACCTCGCCGTTCTCGTAGTAGATCAAACCCAGCAGATTTCTGGCGTCGATCTGGTATTTGCAGAAATGAAGGCTCTTTTTCAGGCACTGGGCCGCTCCGGAAAGATCCCGTATCCTTGCTTTCTCCAGACCCAGGTTATAATAGCTGTTGGCAATCTGTCTGTTTTTTGCCTCAATCTCCATCACCGTCTTTTCCCGTCTCTTTCCCGGATCATCTCCATCATAATATCCGTCATATCCGTAAGATCGCTTTTCACAATGGCGTCCTCTACCGCCTCTACATCCAGACTGGGTTTAAAGCGCTGGATCTCCTCTTCAAAATCGATCATGTATCTTCTCTCCTTTCCATGCCTTTAAGCTGTACCTTAAGCTCCCCGATCAAATACAGGGAGCCTGCGCAGAATAAGAGCTCATCTCCTGCCTGCTTCTTCATCTCCCGCAAAGCTTCCCCTGCGGTTTCAAAGGCTCTCACCGGCCCTTTATATGCCTGCGAAAATGCTTCTGCCAGAACCTCTGTGTCCATGCTCCGGCTGCTGTCTATATGTACCACACCGATCCCCGCCCAGGAAATCCCCTCACAGAGCAGCCGGGCCATAGCCCTGTAATCCTTGTCCGATACGGCGCCAAATAGCAGATACGCCTTTTTTTTCTGCCGGGCAGCCATAGATGCGGCTGCCTGAATAAAGGCTTTTATGCCGCCCGGATTGTGGGCTCCGTCCAGATACAGATTTTCTCCAGCCCGCTCCATACGCCCGGCCCAGCGGGCAGTCCGGATCCCCTCTGTAATCTGAGCCTCTGTCAGACGGAAACCCCTTTCTCTCTGCCCTAAAACAGCCGCTGTTTTCACAGCCAGCATGGCATTTTCTGCCTGATAAGGTGCTTCAAAGGGAATTTCAAGCACCAGAGGGCCTGCCGCGGCAAACGCCTGAGCAGCTTCTCCCTCAGCTCTTATAGAAAGTCCTTGATCTTTGGTTTCCAAAATGGAAAAATCTCCCTTTCCCACCGGATATGCCTTTGACGCCATCTGTACCGCTCTCTCACGGATCACCTCAGAAGCCTCAGGCACGGTATCATCGTAGATCACAGGAACCTGCCTTTTTATGATCCCTGCCTTCTCTCCTGCAACCGCTTCTATGGTATCTCCCAGGTACATGATGTGATCCAGACTGATGGAGGTAATCACACAGGCCAGGGGATTCTCAACCACGTTGGTAGCGTCCAGGCGGCCTCCCAGCCCGGTTTCCAAAATCACAAGCTCCGGCGTTTCATCTGCAAACAGCGCCATTGCCATATAAAAAAGAAACTCAAAATAGCTGGGGTGGGAATACCCCTTTTCTTTCATGATATTTACAGTCTCAAGAACCGTCTCAAAGGCAGCCTGAAGCTTCCCGGGCGAAACCATTTCATTATTTAACAAAAACCGTTCCCGGACGGTTACCAGATGAGGAGAGATAAAGGTTCCGGTGCGAAAACCGGCGTTTCTGTACAAAGAGGTAAGAAAGGCGCACACAGAGCCTTTTCCGTTAGTTCCCGCCACATGAATGATGGAAAGCTTCCTGTCCGGGTCTCCCATTTCATGCAGAAACGCTCTTATATCTGTAAGAGAATGTTTTTCCCTGGTCCACATGGGAATCTTCTCTAAGTATTCTTCTGCCTGCATCATTACTCATCCTCCTGCCTGTTCCCTCTATTTTAAATGATTTTCCCCAAAGTTTCAACATCATGTTCTCGCCCTGCTTCGCCAGGAAGCGACAGCCTTCTTTCCTAACCTGCAAAGACAGAGATCAGTACCGGAACTGCAAAAGAGCAGAGCATTCCGTTTAAAACCGACAAAACAACCGTTTCTTCATTGGTATATTTTAGCATCACAGGAAGGGTGGTATCTTCGCTGGTCGCCCCGGCAGGCGCAATACAGGTAAGGTCATTGAGCTTAAGGGCGATCAGGGGAATCAGGAAAAAAGAAAAAATTTCCCGCATGAGATTGCTCATAAAGGCAATGCTTCCCAGCTTTGCCCCTCCCAGCTCGCTGATCGCCGCCCCGGCCAGACTGTACCAGCCCATTCCGCTGGCAATGGCAGTTCCCTGTCCCACCGGAATTTTAAGAAGCAGGGAACAGATGATCCCCCCCACAATGGAACCGGCTATAATTCCTGCGGGAATGATAAATATTTTAATATGGTATTCCCTGATCTTGCTTAAAATCCCCCGGTGCATCCCAATGCTGATGCCGACAAAAAACATCAGGGCATACAAAACTCCGTCCGTGTTCTTTAAGATCAGGGAAACAGCCGGAATATGAAAGCCAAAAATCCCGTAGGCAAGTCCTCCTAAAAGGGATATGAATGTAAACAGAATAATCATTTTTCTTTTTTCCCCCTGGTTTCATACTTCTTTCTTCCCATAAAATTCCGGGTCAAAATGTATACAAAGACAATGGAAAAAAAGGTGGGAAAGGCAAAAAAGAGGAAGCTGGCGCCTCCCAGGGAAAGAAATTCCCGGACAAAATTTTCTCTCTGCCCCAGCGTTCCTCCCATTGCGAAGATCAGAACAAAGGTACAGGCAAGGGATAAAAGCTCATTTACCTTCTTTATCCTGCCGGATCGAAACAGCCGTCCCACCAGGATTCCCATACACATGACAATTAAAATATCCACCGGATGACTCCTTTCTGTTTTGCTGATATCTGCAAAAGGGGGCCGCCGCAAACTGCGCGGCAGCCCCGGTTATGACGGGATCTGTTATTTTACAAGCTGTGCCAGACGGGCCTTTACCTGCTCCATCATCTGGGTATATTTCTCCAGCTTTGCACGCTCCTCGGCAATCTTTGCCTCAGGCGCACGGCTTACGAATTTCTCATTATTCAACATGCCGTTGGAACGGGCCAGCTCGCCGTTTAAGCGCTTCTCTTCAGCCTTTAAACGCTCGATCTCCTTTTCGATGTCTACCAGTTCTGCAAACGGCATATAGATCACTGCCTTGTGGATCACTGCGGATACGGCGTCCTCGCCGATGCCTGCCTTATCCTTCTGAAGGATTACCTCTCCTGCATAGCCTAAGGTGGCAAAGAAGCTGCGGCTATGCTCAAAGATACCTAAAATATCCTCATCCTCAGATACAACATAAACGGTCGCTTTCTTGCTTGGCGGCACGTTCATGGAAGTGCGCACATTTCGGATGGCTCTTACGGCAGCCTTGATGGTCTCTACGGCCTGCTCCTCAGAGGCGAAGTTCCATTTTTCCTCATACAGCGGCCAGGAAGACAGCATAATGGTCTCCTCTTCCTCCTGCAGGTTGCAGAAGATCTCCTCTGTGATGAAGGGCATAAATGGATGAAGAAGCTTTAATGCCTGGATCAAAACGTGCTTCAAGGTCCAGAGAGCGGCAGCCTTTGTATCGTCTGCTTCATTGTACAGTCTTGGCTTTACCATCTCAATGTACCAGTCGCAGAACTCTTCCCAGATAAAGTCATAAACCTTCTGGAGAGCAATTCCCAGCTCATACTTGTCCAGATTTTCCGTTACATCCTTTGATAAGGTATTTACCTTGGAAAGGATCCACTTATCTGCCAGCGTAAGCTGATCCTCTGTAACGCCGGACAGGTCGGAAGCCTTTTCAATGTTCATCATGATAAAGCGGGAAGCATTCCAGACCTTATTTGCAAAGTTTCGGCTGTTCTCCACACGCTCCCAGTAGAAACGCATATCGTTTCCGGGTGCATTTCCCGTAATCAATGTCATACGCAGGGCGTCTGCGCCGTATTTGTCAATTACCTCCAGAGGATCAATGCCGTTTCCAAGGGACTTGCTCATCTTGCGGCCCTGGGAGTCTCTTACCAGTCCATGGATCAAAACAGTGTGGAAAGGTTCTTTTCCGGTCTGCTCAAGGCCTGAGAATACCATACGGATAACCCAGAAGAAGATAATATCATATCCCGTTACCAGCACATCTGTGGGATAGAATCCAGATCTTCTGAGTTCTTTGGCCATCCAAGAGTGGAGAAGGGCCATAAAGCAGAAGAAAACCAGGTATCCAGCGTATCCTCATCCTGTTTAAAATGGCTGCCGCCGCACTTGGGGCAGGTATGGGGCGCTTCCTTTGCTACAACCGTTTCTCCGCAGTCCTGGCAGTAATAGGCCGGAATCCGGTGCCCCCACCAGAGCTGTCTGGAAATACACCAGTCACGGATATTTTCAAGCCAGTGAAGATAGGTCTTTCCAAAGCTTTCCGGCACGAACTTTAACCGTCCGGACTTTAAAGCCTCAATGGCCGGCTTTGCCATCTCATCCATGCGTACAAACCACTGCTGCTTTACCATAGGCTCTACGGTAGTCTTGCAGCGGTCATGGGTACCTACCTTGTGGGAATGGGGAACCACCTTTACCAGAAGTCCCTGATTCTTTAAGTCCTCTACCATGGCTTTTCTGGCCTCGTAGCGGTCCATGCCAAAGTATGGGCCCGGTACATTTACTGTGGCATCGTCATTTAAAATAACGATTTCCTCTAAACCATGGCGCTTTCCTACCTCGAAGTCATTGGGGTCATGGGCCGGAGTAATCTTTACGCAGCCGGTTCCAAACTCCTTATCTACGTATTCATCTGCAATAACAGGAATTTCACGGTCGGTTAAAGGCAGCTTTAACATCTTGCCTACAATATCCTTATACCGCTCGTCCTCCGGATTGACAGCCACAGCCGTATCGCCAAGGAGCGTCTCCGGACGGGTGGTTGCAATCTCAACAAAGCGGCCCGGCTCTCCCACTACGGGGTAGTTGATGTGCCAGAAGAAGCCGTCCTGTTCTACGTGCTCTACCTCCGCGTCGGAGATAGAGGTCTGGCATACAGGACACCAGTTGATGATGCGGGAACCCTTGTAGATGTATCCTTTCTCGTAGAGTTTTACAAATACTTCCAAAACTGCGTCGGAGCAGCCTTCGTCCATGGTAAAGCGCTCTCTGTCCCAGTCGGCAGAAGAACCCAGCTTGTGAAGCTGCTTTACGATCCGGGTGCCGTACTCCTCTCTCCACTTCCAGCACTCCTTTAAGAAGCCGTCTCTTCCCAGGTCTTCCTTGGAAACGCCTTCTTTTTTCAGCTTGTCAATGACCTTTACCTCGGTAGCAATGGCTGCATGGTCTGTTCCCGGCTGCCATAAAGCCTCATAGCCCTGCATTCTCTTATAGCGGATTAAAATATCCTGCATGGTATTGTCCAGAGCATGGCCCATGTGAAGCTGTCCTGTGATATTTGGCGGCGGCATCACAATGGTAAAGGGCTTTTTGCTGCGGTTTACCTCTGCATGGAAATATTTTCCATTCAGCCATTTTTCATAAAGACGGTCCTCAATGGCCGCCGGATCATATGTCTTTTCCAGTTCCTTCATATATATCCTCCTTTTTTCCTATGAAATAAAAAACGCCCTCTGCCTCTTCCTCTAAGGAAAAGCAAAGGGCGATCATCTCGCGGTACCACCTTTGATTCTGCCATATGGGCAGTAAGCCTGCCCGGCAATCTCTGTCCCCTTAACGCGGGAAATACGGGAAAAACTACTAAAGGGAAGCTGATTCCCCCGTTGGCCCTTCCGGCTCAAAAGCTACCTTCCGCACCTTCCTCCGGGGCCGCCTTTCAGCCTTCGGACTGCCCTCTCTGCCGGTTCCCTGTACGTACTCCTCTTTTTCACAGCCATTTTCTTTTCATCTGTTGTCTGCATTTAAGCATAAATAGATTTCACTGTTTTGTCAAGCAGATTTTCACACCATCTTGCGGTACTCGCTCTTCCACCGCCCAACGATCCGGGCCGCGCCCTCCATCCGGTAAGGCATATCCCGCTTCATCAGAGTCCGCAGCCCGCGCACCTCCTCCGCCTGTTCCCCATCGGTTCTGGCCTGGCGCAGTTCTTCCTCCCAGGCGCCTTTAAATTCCGGCTTAAAAAGCGGCCCATAGGTATCTGCCGCCTCCAGCTCCGGAGCCAGAACGCTCAGAAAATAAATGCGTTTTAATACCTCTCTGTCATGGTCCAGACCGTAGGCCTTATCGTATGCCCGATATGCCCGGTGGAACTGGAACATCTGGGCATAAGCTGCCCCAAGGCTCTGATAAAGGGCTCCCATAAAGGCCGGATCCTCCTTTTTTTCCTCTGTTTCCGCTAAAAGTTTCTCATAACGGACAGAAGCACGGCCATACTGTTTTTTCCCAAACAGATAATCGGCCACTGCCTTTTCATACCGTGGGGCCGGGAGACTGCGGTAAGCTGCCGCTGTCTGCCGAAACCTCTGGCTCTCTTTTTCCGTACAGTAATCGCATTCTGTCAAAAACAGGTACAGCGCCTCTTCCGGGCGGCTTCCGGTTTCCGAAAGCTTTTCCATCCTGCCTGCCACAAAGCCCATGCCAAGCTCATTTTTTACAAAGCTGTAAAGAGCTTTTCCCACAAAGCCGTCCATTACAAGCAGAGGATGGTTGCAGATCACATAGCACAGCTCCTGAGAAGAGTAGATATGGATCCCCAGTACCTCAATATAAAGCGGATGCTTTACCGGCTCCCTTCTGCACAACAAAAGACTCATAAGCTTACCTCTTGCCTTACCACAGCCCCGGAAGCAGGAAACAGATCCCCAAAGCCTCTGTCCTTGATCACCGTGACCATGGTATTTTCATCTTTAAAACCAATATTCATCTCAATCCGGGTCGTTTTTGGAGGACGGTCCGGAAAACCGGAAAGAGGCACCTTTACAACCTTTTTCTTTCTGGAATCCAGATGGGAAATGATAAATTCAATCTCCTTTTCATCCTCCAGGATCAGCTCCAGAGAACTCTTTGACTCATACCAGTTATCTCCATAAGAGGCCACAGCCAGGAGAACCTCCTTCCCTTTCTGCATAACCTTTAAATCAACCTCTGCTTTTAAACGTCCCTCGCAGACAAAAATATAGGGGTATTCGGTAGCGGAATTAAGATAATCCTGTCCCTTAAACGCCGCTCCCCTGGAAAAAAGCTCCTTTTCCACAAAGCACCTTCTCCTGCTGCATACCAGCTTCATAAACCCGCCGGCCCAGTCCTGGCGCTCGAACCCTTTTCCTGTGAGAAATACGGTGGAGAAGAGTTTTTTGCTCAAAAGTTTTTCCCCGCAGGAAGTAAGGATCTGATCTGCAAGCTTCTGTCCGGAAGGCGTACCCAGGATATCCAGATCAAAGGCTTCCTCCTGGTTCTGAGCTTCTGCCTGAACCATGTTTCGGCGCATTCCTCTCTGAACCTTCATTTCATAATAGCACAGACGGTCTGCTGCCAGCTCAAACAGCCCTACCTGATTGGACCAGAGCTCCCGTTTCTGGCTCAGCACATAATATACAAAGCTTTCTGTGTGACTGATCACATGAACCCTGTCTCTGGAAATGCCCATGGCATCCGCGCAGTACATCAGTGTGTCCGTAAGCCTTGCATCCATCTCCTGCATGGTCACTACCAGCTGGGAAACGGTCTTTTTCCCCTCTTCCTTTAAGGGATATTCTAAAACCTGCTGCAGAAAAATACGCAGCAGAAGGGCGCCTGTATAGCACACCCCTCCAATGGTAGAGGTGCCTTCTTTTTGCACCATCTTTAAAAGCTTATCTACGATCACCCCTTCGCCCAGAAGCGTGGCCGCATAGGCCTCCTCCCCTGTAAGCCAGATTTCCTCCTCTTTTTTCCTGCAGATCACCGTGGGGATCGTCCAGGATATTTCTTTTCCATAGCAGCTGATCTGAGTATACTCATCATTCAGATCCAGACCGATCACTAGGCCGTCCATCCGCTGTCTCCTCCATCTATTCTTTCACCGGAAACAGGCTTCCCAGCACGGCGGACCGTTTCAGATAGTCCTCCATGGCACCAGCAAGCTTTTCCTCATTTTTCTCTTTTAATGCTGCTCCCATGCGGTTTAAGCAGGCAAAACGGCTGTTTTCCCTCCCATCCAGCTTATGGTCGCAGGTAAGCCTTCCCTCGGCTGTCAGAACCCTTCCCCGGCTCCCTCTTTCATAAATCTGGTACTCTAACGTCTCTCCCTCGAAAAGCACCATTTCCTTTACATAAATCCCCTGGTAAACCCTCCGCATTTCCTCCCGGTGAAAAGAGGTTTCTTCCGGCAGCAGACGGACTTCCATCCAGGGCGCCCGATCCCTGTCACCATGGTACTCCACCATGGTCTTATCCAGGATATCCTCCGGAACAGGAATATGGCGGGACAGGTCTCTGGTATACGGAAATATGAGTCTCTGCTCCAAAAGGAGACGTGCCATAAATAAAAGCAGCTCTTTATCTTCCGGACTGATTTCAGGGATCCCTGCAAAATATTTGGTCAGGGAAAGCAGATACAGCGTAGGAAGCTTTTCTCTGTTAAGGCTCATCCTGGCGGCTTTTTTCAGGTAGTCAAATACCTTGGGATCCATTTCCTTTCCTTCCAGAAAATACTGGGCGCATTTTTCTGTAAAATAAGCCTTCACAATACTTTCTCTGGTCTTTTTGCGGCTCATATACAGATCAAATACAGAATCTATGCGGTCGCAGCAGCCGGTAAACAACATCTGAGCCAGCAGCCGTTCCTCCAGATCATAGGTTTCGATATGCTCCTGCACGCCCCGGATCAGTATCCCGTACATCTGAGACACCGTTCCGTTAAAATGCTCGCAAAGGTAATCCAAAACCACACTATCTGCCTTTCCTGCTTCAAATACACGATAGGAAAAAGATAAAAGCCAGTCATCCTGATCAAAAAGCTGCTGTAAGATCATCCGGCTGCACAGTCTGGAAAGAAGCTGTACATCGATATCTGTGATCTTAAACCTGCAGATCATATCATAAGCTTCCCTGAGAAAATCCTGTCCGATCAGGGTCTCACAGATCCGCTTTCTTGCCTTTTCGCTTAAATCCTCCTTATCCATCTGAACCAGACAGGCACAGTTTGCACTGTTTTTGTCCTCCCTGTCATCCTCTTCCATACGGCAGTAAAATTCCACTACCTGTTCCCTCAGTCCGGTCTCAAACACAGGATTTAACCGGAGAAGATGCGCTGCCTCATCTAACATATGAGCTTCCTGAAGAGTATGGATCCCTTCTCCCATCACCTGACAGCAGGCCCTTAAAAGCAGCATGGGATGATCCGGAGCCAGTTTAGCGCACCGGTCCAGCAGTTCCTTTTTATCCATTACAGGATATTTTCTGTGCTTCACATCCAGATACCGGTTTCCATAGGCATCCTGGAACATTAAGATCATATGACCGGAACGGGCCGGAACGTATGCCTCTCCCTTTTCCAGAGCATATGTTTCCTCATCCTGCAGCTCTTCACAGCGGACGACCACATACTTCATTCCGGGCTCCTCACAAATAATGCGCCGGGAGCAAAGGATGGCAGGCAGGACCTTTGCCGCCCGCTCATCAATCATATCCTGGTAGATCATATGCTCATAGATCACCGCCAGCCGGCTGTCAATCCGCAGGGCAAAGAGCTGCTCCATGGCAAACTGCTCCATTTCCCTAATGTATGACTGATAAAGCTCAGACGAGGGATTCATGTACAGCAGGATATTCCTGTAAAGAATGCACCGATGCTCCCGGTCCAGAGTCTTATCATAGGAGAAATATAAAAGCACCTCTTTCGGCAGCAGACGGTTATAGTCGTCTGGCAGGGAATAAAGGAAATACTCATACAGCCTTGTAATGTTGATATGAGCCTCCTGGGCCTTTTCATACCATAAAAACGCCTCTCCGGTCTTTTGTTCCCCACGGATCAGCAAACCGCAGACCGCCTCTAAAAGTTTCCGCTCCGGATATGCCTTATAGAGCTGTTTTGCCAGTCTCCACACGGGCTTTCTATAATATTTCTGTGCGGAAATAAAATCTGCTGCCTTTAAAACTGTCTCCCTGTCTAAAAGCCCTTCCCGGATCCCAAGCTGAAGCACCTGAAGTTCAAATGCACCCAGCTTTAAAAACAGTACCGGATGTTCTGTAAGCAGACGGCAGGCTCTTCCGTAAAGGAACGGGCTTCTGCACCCGTTGGCAAAGAGCATTTCCATAGAACGGTACAGATCCAGAGGATTCTGAAGACAGGTCTCATCGGTACGGATCAAAAGGAGCAGCAGCCATGGGGATGGACTGCCCTTTTCCCAGAGATGCTTCCTTATATAACGTATCAGTTCTTCCTTTCTGCTTTCTGAGGGATTTAATAAAAGACACAAATATTCATAATAGCAGTACAGCCACGGCATCTTTTCCTGTTCCTTCAGGACTTCCTCCCGCACCTCTTCAAGAGCCGCCTGCGCTGTATCCCTGCGTCCGGAAAGCATCAGATGCTCTGCCCTGAGAAGACGCACCCTGCCATCCTTTGGATAAAGAATGCGAAGCTTTTCTGTTTCCTGGAGCAGTTCCTCCTCCCATTCTCTGTCCGTAGAAGCAGCAAGTTCATAGAGGAGCCGCTTCTGTATATATTCCAGAAATCCTTTTTTATCCTCTGCCGTTTCCCTGTATGGATCCCGGCGTTTCCTTCTCTCGGCCTCAATAGGGATCACAAACTCCCGGCGCGGGGTACGGATCACGATCCTCCCCATGTTCTTTCCTCCGTGAAGAGCATCTGGTAAAATTCGATAAGGGATCTGGCAGCGGTTTTCCGTAAAATCCCGGTCTGTCACAGAAGACGTTTCCAGAGAAATAAACGCTCCCTCTGCCTGAAGCACGGCCTCTTTATATCCCCATCCGCTGAGCGCCAGCTCAATAAAGTCTTCCTTCTCCTCTTCCAAATCCCTATAGCATCTGGGCGATGTATCTGTGCTGATCCTCACCGGCTCCTTTACATGAAGAGCCACCAGAAATTCTTCCAGCAGATTTTTCCTTCCGTTTCTTCCCCGCAGGCCTTCGTAAATGCTTCTGGCTTCCGGTTCCTGCATAAAGGGCGCCTGTATAAAATCCTGATACTCAAACAGACGCAAAGCCAGCTCTATATTTTTCCGCGCAAGGTTTGCAAAGTCTCTGGCCGTCTTTAAAGATGCCAGTTCCTCCCCTCCGGTTCCCGTCTGAATGCGCAAAGAATAAGGAATCTCCCTCTCACCTCCATTGGTGACCAGGTAAAAAGATCCCTTGATTTCGTCTCCATCTTCCATACAGCGGGTGTCGACCTCATATATAATATGGCTGCGAAAGCCTCCAAAAGCCTCATTTACAGCCCGTACTCTCTCATTGCTGGAATAGACCAGTCCTTTTATGTACAGATCATTCGTACTCTGCACAAGAAATTCGCCCTTTACCGTCTGGCCTGCCCCAAAGGAGCCTTCCAGACGCTCAGGCTTTATCATCAGCCCCGGAACACCGCCGTCAACGATGCCTCTGGCCAAACGGTTGATCCGTTCTCTCATACACCTACCACCTGTGTCTTCCTCTTATGCTTTTTGCTTACGTTTCATGATAACACATTTTCATATAATTTAAAAGAGAAATCTGCACTACAGCTTGATTTACCCCCTTAAACTTGGTATGATAGACGGTAAGAATTGCAACAATTTTATTCAATGGAGTGCGCGATATGCTGACTGAGCCTATGACCCTATATAAACTGATGAATCTGTATATGTTAAAGCAGGTGAACTTCCCCTTAAGCAACGCCCAGCTGACCAGCTTTTTTACGGAGCACGAATATACTACCTATTTTACCCTTCAGCAAGCCCTAAATGAACTGGAGGAAGCAGGACTGATCCATAAGGAAGCCAGCCACAGCAGCACACGCTATGAGATTACAAAGGAGGGGGAAGAAACCTTAAACTTTTTCGGCAAAAATATATCCCCAGCCATTGTGGAGGACATGGATCAGTATTTAAAGGAAAATAAATTCCGACTCCGTGAAGAGGTAGGAACCACGGCTGATTTCTATAAAGGCACCAATCAGGACTATATCGTTCACTGCGAGGTACGGGAAAACAAATCCGTCCTGATCCGTCTGGATCTGTCCGTTCCGGACAAGGATCAAGCCGAGGATATGTGCAGCGCCTGGCGCTCTAAAAGCCAGGAAATCTATTTCCATATTATGCATACGCTGCTGTCGTAACATAAACGGAAATTTCGTTTTCAGAAAGAAACCATTTTATGCCTTTGTTAAAACCCAGACTTTATACATCGGATGATTACTGGAATCTGCCAGAAAATACCCGGGCAGAGTTAATTGACGGACAGCTCTATAACATGACTCCTTCCAGCCGGATCCATCAGAGAATATCCGGACAGCTGTATATCACCATTGGAACATACATTGAGGAACATCGGGGAAACTGCCAGATCTATGCCGCCCCCTTTGCTGTCAATCTGGACTGTGAGGACAAAAACTGGGTAGAGCCGGATCTTTCTGTCATCTGCGATCCTGACAAGCTGACAGACCGTGGATGCTCCGGTGCTCCGGATCTTATCATCGAGATTGTATCCCCCAGCAGCCGGAGGATGGATTATGTTCAAAAACCCGTCCTGTACTTAAATTCCGGCGTCCGTGAATATTGGATCGTTGACCCGGTCAAAAAATGTACAACTGTTCATCTCTACGATCAGGATCCCGCCGAATTTGCCCCTGTTATCTTTCCCTTTGAGAGTGATATCAGGGTGGGGATTTATTCGGATCTTTGTATTAATATCAGTAAGCTGTTGTAAAAAGGGCTCCCCGGCTGAATGGATATAGCCGGGGAGTCCCTTTTTCTTTATTCTTCTGTTCCCAACGCCACACTCTCAATCAATTCCCATATCTCCTCTCTCCCCTGCTTTGTCTCAGCAGAAAAAGGAATCAGGATATCTTCTTTCTCCATTCCCAGCCCTGTGCGGATGGTCTTTACGGCCTTTGGCACCTGGCTGCGTTTGAGCTTGTCCAGCTTGGTGGCGATGATCACCGGATGGTAGCCATTGCTCACCACCCAGTCGTACATCATTTTGTCATTGGCAGAGGGCTCGTGGCGGATATCCACCAGCAGAAACACCAGTTTAAGCATGGGGGATTTCTGCAGATACCGCTCGATCATCTTTCCCCACTTTGCCTTGGCCTCCAGAGAAACCTTTGCGTAGCCGTATCCAGGCAGATCTACATAGTACAGCGCCTGATTGATGTTGTAAAAATTGATGGTCTGCGTCTTTCCCGGCTGGGACGAGGTTCTGGCATAGGACTTGCGGTTCATCAGGGCATTGATCAGGGAAGATTTGCCCACATTGGATTTGCCTGCAAAGGCAAATTCCGGCAGCGTATTTTCCGGCAGGCGGCTGGTGACGCCGCATACGGTTTCCAGATCTACGGATTTAATAATCATGCAAATGCCTCCTTTACCACTGATTCCATGTTTTTAACAAATACGATTTCCAGTCCTTTTGTGATCTCCTTAGAAAGCTCTCCGATATCCGGCCTGTTTTTCTCCGGCACAAGAACCTTCTTAATATGGGCCATCTTGGCTGCCAGGATCTTTTCTTTTAAGCCTCCGATAGGCAGTACCCGGCCTCTTAAGGTAATCTCACCGGTCATGGCTACCTTTGCAAGAACCTTCTTTCCCGTTACAGCAGACAGCATGGCTGTCGCCATGGTAATGCCTGCTGATGGGCCGTCCTTTGGCACAGCGCCCTCCGGGATATGGATATGCAGGTCATGTTTTTCAAAATAATCGTCTGCCAGCCCGTATTCCGGGCAGATAGAACGCACATAGGTAAGAGCCGTCTGAGCGGATTCTTTCATTACATCTCCCAGCTGTCCGGTCATTAAAAGATTTCCCTTTCCAGGCATCACATTGACTTCGATCTGAAGAGTATCGCCTCCGGCGCTGGTCCAGGCCAGTCCCCGTACGATTCCCACCTCGTCCTCCTCATTTGCATCCTCAAAGGTAATCTTTTCCTTTCCCAGATATTTTTCCAGATTGCTTTCCGTGATGCGGATACGGCTGTGCTTCTTATCCTCCAGATACCCTCTGGCGGCCTTGCGGCACACGTCTCCGATCCGGCGCTCTAAGTTTCTCACTCCGGCCTCTCTGGTATAATTGTGGATAATCTTTTCCAGGCTCTTATCGGAAAATACGATCTGCTCCTCTGTCAGTCCGCTTCTCTCTCTCTGCTTTCCTACCAGATAATCCTTTGCAATGTGGAACTTCTCATTTTCCGTATAGCTGTTTACCTCAATGACCTCCATACGGTCCAGAAGAGGCCCTGGAATGGTCTGGGTTGTGTTGGCCGTGGCAATGAAGAGAACCTGGGATAAATCAATGGGCACCTCTATGTAGTGGTCCCTGAACCGCACATTCTGTTCGCCGTCTAAGACCTCTAAAAGAGCCGATGAGGTATCGCCCTTATAATCGCTGCTTACCTTGTCAATCTCATCAAGAAGCATCAGCGGATTGCTCACTCCCGCCTGACGCAGTCCCTCTGCCAGACGGCCGGGCATAGCGCCAACATATGTTTTCCGATGGCCCCGGATCTCAGCCTCATCCCGGACGCCACCCAGACTGATGCGCACATACTTTTTATTCAGCGCTCTGGCTACAGATCTGGCAATAGATGTTTTTCCCGTTCCCGGCGGGCCTACCAGACAGATAATGGGACTGGTGCCCTTCTTTGTAAGGCTGCGCACAGCCAGATACTCCAGAATACGCTCCTTTACCTTTTCCAGGCCGTAATGGTCTTCATTAAGCACTTCCTGGGCATGAAGGATATCATCATTATCTTTTGACATTTTTTTCCAAGGAAGCTCTAAAAGGGTTTCAATATAGGTCCGCAGCACATTTGCCTCCTGGCTTCCCGTGGGCATGGTGCGGAAGCGTCCGATTTCCTTTAAAAGCTTTTCCTTTACTTCCTTTTCTGCCTCTAACTTCTCTGCCTTTTCCTGATAATCATCTGCATCTGACAGGGAAGTATCCTCTCCCAGCTCCTGACGGATGATCTTCATCTGCTCTCTGAGGATGTATTCCTTCTGATTCTTATCGATATCTGCCTTTACCTTTTCCTGAAAATCTTTTTTGATCCGGTAAACCTCCATCTCGGTAAGCAGCGTCTGAAGCACGGTCTCATAGCGGGCGGAAAGCAGGGTGCACTCAAGCACATTCTGGCGCACCGTATAATCCCAGGGAAGCTGGATCGCAATCTGATCCAACAGCTCAGACAGGTCGTTGATCAGAAGAAGGGACGGCAGGTTTTCCTTGGCTGCCCTTAAGTTTACGGTTCCATACTCCTCCAGTTTTTCCCGGATGATCCGCACCATGGCTTCCTTTGCCAAGTCATCTGCATCCTCCTGCTCCGGCTCCATGGAACTGATCTCTCCGATCAGACAGAGCTCCTGCGAATCAAAATCAAGAAGCTCCGCACGCTCAAGCCCTTCTACCAGCACCCGCACTGTCTTTCCCGGCAGCTTCACCAGCTGCTTTACGACTCCAATGGTACCTACCTGGTATAAATCCTTAAGCTCAGGATCCGGAATTTCCGGATGCCTCTGGCTGACTAAAAACAGCTTCTGATCTCCGATCATGGCCTTTTCCACCGCCGCTACGGACCTGGGCCTGTTTACATCAAAATGCTGTACCATTCCCGGAAGAATGGTAAGTCCTCTTAAGGCCACTACCGGCATGGTTATCACTCGTTCTTCCATCTGTTTGTCACCTCGTATCTTTAAAAAGGCCGCTGCAAATGCAGGAATCTGGTTTGCAGCGGTCTGAAATGTTCTTGCTAATTTTCATCGATCAACGGTACGCCTTAAGCGATCTCCCCGTTTCTTCCTCCTCTGATCCGTTCGGATAAAGGCTTTCTGGCTGCCGGCTGCATATCTCTGTATACAAACTCCGGCTCCCCTGTTTTATCGATCACAGCCTTTGTAATGGTGCAGATACCAATGGAATCATCGGAAGGAATCTCATACATCAGATCCATGATTGCGCTTTCCAAAATGGAACGCAGTCCTCTGGCTCCGATCTTGCGCTCTACCGCCAGTCTGGCAATCTCCTCCAATGCTTCTTTGGTAAACTCAAGCTTTACATTGTCAAGTTCGAACAGCTTCTGGTACTGCTTTGTCAGAGCATTCTTCGGCTCAGACAGGATGCGCACCATAGCTTCCTTTGTCAGCTGCTCTAAAGATACCTCTACCGGCACACGGCCGATAAACTCAGGGATCAGGCCGAATTTTGTCAGATCCTGAGGCTCTACCTTGCGCAGAAGCTCATCAATATCCATCTCATTGCGGTTTACCACCTCAGCATTAAAGCCGATAGAGCCAGCGCTGATGCGCTGTTCCACGATCTTTTCCAGACCGTCAAAGGCGCCGCCGCAGATAAAGAGGATATTGGTGGTGTCGATCTGGATCAGCTCCTGATGAGGATGCTTTCTGCCTCCCTGAGGCGGAACGCTGGCAACGGTTCCCTCCAAGATTTTAAGAAGCGCCTGCTGTACGCCTTCGCCGGACACGTCGCGGGTAATGGAAACATTTTCTGCCTTTTTAGTGATCTTGTCGATCTCATCAATGTAAATAATGCCGTACTCCGCACGGTTTACATCGTAATCAGCCGCCTGGATCAGCTTTAAGAGAATATTTTCCACGTCCTCGCCTACATATCCTGCCTCTGTGAGGGCCGTAGCATCTGCAATGGCAAAGGGGACATTCAAAATCTTCGCAAGAGTCTGTGCAAGATAGGTTTTACCGGAGCCCGTGGGGCCGATCATCAGGATATTGCTCTTCTGCACATCCACATCCATATGCCTGCAGGAGGTGACGCGCTTGTAGTGATTGTACACGGCAACGGAAAGAACCTTCTTTGCCGCCTCCTGTCCGATCACATACTCATCCAGAAATGCCTTGATCTCCTTTGGCTTTAACAGATGGATATCATTTAAGACAGAAGCCTCCTCTGCATCTCCCTCTAACTCCTCCTCCAGAATCTCAGAGCACAGTTCAATACACTCGTCACAAATATATACATTACTGTCGCCCGTTCCGGCAATCATCTTGCGTACCTGATCCTGCGTCCTTCCGCAGAAGGAACAGCGGATCGTGTCATCTGGTCTAACTGGCATACTATACCTACCCTTTCCTATCTCCTAACTCTTCTCAATGATGTGTGAGGATCTCATCGATCAGGCCGTATGCCTTTGCTTCCTCAGCAGACATATAGTTGTCGCGCTCCGTATCCCGCTCGATCTCCTCAATGGATCTGCCTGTATTGGCTGCCAGGATCTCATTTAACTTTTTCTTGGTCTTTAAAATATTTTCAGCTACAATCTTGATCTCTGTCGCCTGGCCTCTGGCTCCGCCGGAGGGCTGATGGATCATGATCTCGGAATTGGGAAGAGCAAAGCGCTTGCCCTTTGTTCCTCCTGCAAGAAGGAATGCACCCATGCTGGCTGCCATGCCGATGCAGATCGTAGACACATCGCATTTGATGTATTTCATGGTGTCATAAATAGCAAAGCCTGCGGATACGGAACCGCCGGGGCTGTTGATATAAAGGTGGATATCCTTGGAAGGATCCTCCGCCTCCAGAAACAGAAGCTGAGCCACAATAATGCTTGCGGAAGTATCATTTACCTCTTCGCCCAGGAATATGATACGCTCCTTTAACAGCCTGGAGTAGATATCGTAGGAACGCTCTCCCCTGCTGGTCTGTTCAATGACATAGGGTACTAAACTCATGTAACCATCCTCCTGTAATTCTGTATAATAAAACACTTATTTTCAAAATGAAACCAGGGAGATCCTCCCTTTCCTGCGCCTTTCAGACACACGAAAGAAGGGATCCCCCTGCCATCCTGTGTGGATTAAACCAGCTTAGCCTCGGATACTAACAGATCAACTGCTGCCTGAACTGCAAGGTCCTGCTTCATCTGGTCCTTATCGCTGTCCGTCATGTAGCTCTTAAGTTTGTCAGCCTCCATCTTGTAGGCCTCAGCCATCTTTGCGATCTCCTCATCTAACTTCTCCTCAGAAGTCTCGATGTTCTCAGCCTTTACAACTGCCTCAAGAACCAGTCTGGTCTGGATGCGCTTTACAGCCTCAGGACGCATCTGATCCTTCATCTGATCTGCAGTCATGCCTGTGTACTTCATGTACAGATCCATGGACAGACCCTGGCTCTGCATACGCTGTGCAGTTTCCCGAAGCATGTTGTCAACCTGAGCGTCGATCATCTTCTCCGGAATCTCCATGGAGGCATTCTCAACTACCTTTGCAACTACGCGGTCTTCATTCTGGGAAGCGGCTGCCTTCTCTTTTCTCTCCTGGAGCTTCTTCTCGATATCCTGCTTGTACTCATCCAGAGTATCAAACTCGGAAACCTCAGATGCGAACTCATCATCCAGGGCAGGAAGCTCTTTTACCTTGATCTCCTTTACAGTTACCTTGAACATAGCAGGCTTTCCTGCCAGCTCTGCTGCATGGTACTCAGTTGGGAAGGTAACGTTTACTTCGCACTCCTCACCGATGTTCTTGCCGATAAGCTGCTCCTCAAAGGTATCGATGAAGGAATGAGAACCAATGGTTAAAGGATAATCCTCAGCCTTTCCGCCCTCAAAGCCCTTGCCGTCTACAAAGCCCTCAAAGTCGATGACAGTCTGGTCACCGTCAGCTACCGGACGATCCTCAACAGTCAGCAGTCTTGCATTCTGCTCCTGTACTCTCTTAAGCTCTGCCTCAACATCCTCAGCAGTTACAGCAGCGTCTGCCTTCTCAACCTCAACGCCCTTGTACTCGCCTAAGGTAACTTCCGGCTTAACAGCAACTAATGCGCTGTAGATGAATGCCTGATCCTTACCAATCTGCTCTACTGTGATCTCCGGTCTGGAAACGATATCCAGTCCGCTCTCCTTCATAGCCTCAGCATAGGTAGAGTTGATCGCTTCGTCAGCAGCATCCTCATAGAATACAGCCTCACCGTACATCTTCTCGATCACAGCCTGAGAAGCCTTGCCCTTACGGAAGCCGGGGATTGCAAAACGGTTCTTTGTCTTGTTGTAAGCCTTCTTGATCGCAGCCTTAAAATCTTCTGCGCTGACTTCAACGGTCAGCTTAGCCATATTTTTCTCTAACTTTTCTACCTGTACACTCATTATTACGGGTTCCTCCTTAAAATATATGTGATTCGCCCATAACCATGAGGGCGCTACACTTCAATGTAGCATTATATCATGGAGACGGGAAAAAGGCTAGTATTTTTTGAAAAAGTTAAGCAGATCCGTCTATTTTGCCTGATTGTACTGGATCGCAGCCCTAAGGCCGGCAGCATGCTGGGATCCTAAAAGAAGGCGTACCAGTTCCAGGCCCAGATCCAGCGCATAGCCAAGTCCTCTGGCTGTAGTGATATTTCCGTCTGTCACTACGCCCTGCAGCGTATGGGAAGCCCCGTGAAGCATGTCTTCAAAGCCAGGATAACAGGTGGCAGTCCGTCCTTTTAACAGATCCATCTCTCCCAGAATACTGGGAGCCGCGCAGATGGCCGCCAGCCTCCTGCCCTGCTTATTAGCACGGCAGATGGCTTCAGACAATCCCTCATGTGCTTTTAAGTTGCTGGTTCCGGGCATCCCTCCCGGAAGAAACAGTACGTCCGCCTCATCCGTATTTACCTCTTCAAAAAGAACGTCTGCCTGAAAGTGGATTCCGTGAGCGCCGGTAATGTCTTTCCGGCCCATCACCGATACCAGTTCTGTATCCACGCCGGAACGCCTCAAAACATCCACCACTGCAAGACACTCTACTTCTTCCAGTCCGTCTGCCACAAATGCAAAAACCTTTGACATAATATATTCTCCCTTTATCTTATATTGACATTATTTTATCATTTCTCCCTTTCCCTGAAAAGAGATAAATGATATGATAGTCTCTGCGAAAAGGGATAAAATATAGATAAATCTCACAAAGGAGTGTTTTAAATGGAAATCGAACGTAAATACAAGATCGAATGTCTGAATGATCTGCCGGAAAATTACCGGGCCTTTCCCTGCCATGCCATTGAGCAGGCCTATCTGTGCACTGATCCCGTGGTGCGTGTGCGCCGGGAGGACGATTCCTATTATCTCACCTACAAAGGAAAAGGACTCCTTGCAAGGGAAGAATATAATCTTCCTCTCACAAAGGAGTCCTATGAACATCTTTTAAAAAAAGCCGACGGCCTGGTTCTCACAAAAGTGCGCTGGCTCCTTCCCCTGGAAGGAAGGACCGATCTGACCATTGAACTGGACATCTTTTCCGGCTGCTACAAGGGACTGATCTTAGCGGAGGTGGAATTTCCTACCATAGAGGATGCAGATTCTTTTACGCCGCCGGACTGGTTTGGGGAGGATGTTACCTTTTCGGGACTGTATCAGAACAGCCGCCTTTCTAATCCTCATAAACAGCCGTAAGGACATGTTCGCCTGTCATGGCTACTCTTGTGTCAGCTTCGATCATCTGACCGCTGTAAATCCATCCCTTAAAGGATACGCCCGTTTTTTCAGGTTCCGGAAGTGCTCCGTACACTTCCCCATAGGTCACAAAAACCGGTTCTGCCTCTGTCTTTCCATCTACCGTTCCCCCATCCAGATCAAACTTAACCAGAACAGAGGCAGGCTTCCACTGGGCAGTCAGCGTCATATCTCCTTTTACCTGATCGTGCTCAAACGACCACTCCCCTTCTGCCTCTTCTCTCTTCCAGCACACAAATTCATATCCTGGCTTCTGAGGTTCCTCAGGCTTTTCCACTAATTTTCCATAGCGCAGCTTCTGATAGGGGATTTCTCCGCCGCCCCGGGTGTCAAAAGTCACACGGTATCCTCCGTTGATACTGAAAATAACGGTCAGCACAACTGCTAAAAGGATCATTCCCACGATCAGGCCATCCAGGATCCGTATGGGCACATCCTTGCTTCCATAAATCCCTCTGCCAAAAAGCTTTTTCTTCTCTTCTTCCATGCGGAAACCTCCTTGTGTCACATTCATACGATAATCGTTCAGACAAAAATTGCTGCGGATGCGTACAATCCGCTTCCGCAGCAATAAAAATTCAGCTTATTATTTTCTTACCAGATACTTTCTCATATCGATGGAGCATGCCACCAGAATGATAAGTCCCTTGATAATGTACTGCAGGTTCTGGTTAATGGACAGGAAGTTCAACGCTACGAAAATGATCCGCAGAAGGAACACGCCCAGTACCACGCCGCTGATCTTACCAGTACCGCCTACAAAGGATACACCGCCGATTACACAGGCTGCAATCGCATCACACTCATAGTTCAGACCTGTATTGGCAGTATTGGAACCGATACGTGCAGACTCGATAAAACCGGTCAGACCATACATCATACCTGCCAGAGTATGTACCATAATGATCGTCTTGTTCACATTAACACCGGATACATTGGCCGCTTCCGGATTGGAACCTACGGCAAACATATTTTTGCCAAACGCAGTTTTGTTCCAGATAAACCACATTACGACTACGATAACAATTGCATACCATACATAGTTTGGAATCGGAATGCCGCCCAGAGACAGCTTGCTGCCTGTTACAAAGCTCTTAAATGAATCATCCAGGCCGGAAAGAGGCTGGCCGTTGTTTCCATTGATCATAACATACATCAGCAGAGCGCCGTATACGATCAGTTGGGTAGCCAAAGTAACGATAAAGGGATGAAGCTTAAACTTGGCTACGAAAAAACCGTTGACCCATCCTACAATACCTCCCACAACCATAACCAGAGGAATTACAACCCAGATAGGCATAACCGGAAGGTCAGGGAACATTCTTGTTGCATAACTTAAGGACTGCAGCAGGGATGCGGAAATACAGGCAGTCAAACCTACAACGCGTCCTGCAGAAAGGTCTGTACCGGTCAGTACAATACATCCTGCAATACCACAGGCAATGGGGATGTTTGCTGCTGAAAGGCTGACAATGTTTACAATGGAGTTTCCTGAAAGGAACTTGTGGTTCTGAGAATAGGTGTAAATAATAGCAATGATCAGCAGGATGTAAAGCGCATTGTTGATCAGGGTTTCCTTCCAGTAGGTGGTTTTATCTTTTGCATCCAGACTTTTGTAGTAATCTATTTTCCCCTGGATAGCTGCGAAAATATTCAGTCGGCTCATTTGTCCATATCCCCCTTTTATACATATTTAGCTGCAAGTGTCATAATTTCTTCCTGAGTGGTATTTCTGGCGTCAACTTCCCCTGCCAGCCGTCCTCCTGACATCACCAGAATACGGTCGCATACTCCTAAAAGCTCCGGCATTTCTGAGGATACCATGATGACTACCTTGCCTTCATTTGCCAGGTCAATGATCAGCTGATAAATCTCATATTTCGCACCTACGTCGATTCCTCGTGTAGGCTCGTCCAGAAGCAGCACCTCCGGCTTTGTAAGAAGCCATCTTCCCAAAATAACCTTCTGCTGGTTTCCTCCGGAAAGACTGCGGATTTTTGTTTCCTGGGTAGGCGTCTTTGTATGCATGGCGTCAATGGACCACTGGGTATCCTGTCTCATCTTTTTGTCGTCCAGCATCAAAGGAAATGCCTTGCTCCGATAATTTTTAAGGTTCGAAATAACCGTATTTTCACGAATATCCAGAATACCGAAAATACCGGTTGCACGGCGCTCCTCGGTCAGAAGGGCAAAACCATTTTTGATGGACTCTCTTGCATTCCGGTTTAAGACCTGCTTCCCGTCCAGGCGGATCATTCCCGACTTTCTGGTGGCAATACCAAACAGATTTTCAAGAACCTCTGTCCGTCCGCTTCCATCCAGGCCTGCCAGTCCAATGATCTCACCCTTTCTTACATTAAAGGAAACATCATTTAAAAGAGAATACTGGCCGCTTAAATGCTCTACCTCAAGGGCCACCTCTCCTGCCTTGTTTGTCTTTGGCGGGAACTGATTGTTCAGTTCACGGCCTACCATCAGTTTGATGATTTTTTCTGTGGTCAGCTCCTTTGCCGGCTCCGTG
>OASY01000478.1_pt1 | contig 26970 bp, 25 predicted proteins | sample 1501231 | NCBI WGS metagenome assembly OASY01 (sample SAMEA2579917, study PRJEB22360) | human gut metagenome | biome: human gut; feature: human-associated habitat; material: faeces | place: Denmark | collected 2008/2010 | reverse complement strand
ACCCCCTGGTTCGTAGCCAGGTGCTCTATCCAACTGAGCTACGGGCGCAACTCAGAACTGAAATATTACACATGAAAATTAAAAAAGGCAAATTTTTTTGATGCCTTTTTTTGATTTAATGTCTTCATTATTGATTTAATTAGAAAGTGCGCTTTAGAAGGATGCCTCTGTTCCGCCAGAGTAATGAATGGGATCAAGGTGGGATAACCCATTCATGCGTCACGCCTTATAAGAGCGGCAGGGGGCGTGAGGATCGCAGGTATCCATCAGTTTTCTGAAACAATTCAGAGCTCACGCCGACTTCAATACGGGGCTATCCTTCATGACACAAGCCGGGCGGTGTTGTACTATTCTCCAATTACACACTGCAAACAGGGGACGCGTCCGACTGTCCCCAGTCCCCATCTTTTTTCGAGGTTAGTTAGTCATGACCGCTTTGGTTCTAGGCCACAAGAATCCGGATACCGATTCCATCGTTTCTGCACTGTCCGCCACGTATCTCTACCGCGCCCGCGGCATTGATGCTGTTTCTGGCGCTCAGGGTGATCCTTCTCCTGAAACCGCTTTCGTGCTGAAGCGCTTCGGTCTCAAGGCTCCGGAAGTGGTGCATTCGGTCGAAGGCCGCGAGGTTTATCTCGTCGACTACTCCGATCTTGCCCAGGCTCCGGACGACTTCCCGAAGTGCCGTCTCCTCGGCATCATCGATCACCATAAACTTGGCGACGTGACGAGCGACTACCCGCTCGAATGCTGGATTCAGCCGGTCGGCTGCAGCAACACGATCGTGAAGCTGATGTACGACTACTACAAGGTTGAAGTGCCGAAGGATATCGCCGGTGCCATGCTATGCGCGATTCTTTCTGACACGGTGCTGTTCCGCAGCCCGACCTGCACGCCGACGGATATCCGCGCCGCGAAGGAACTCGCCGCTATCGCTGGTGTTGACAACATCGAGGCGCTCGGTATTGAGATGTTCAAGGCCGGCAGCAACCTCGACGCCTCCCCGCGCGACCTCGTGTTCCGCGACTATAAGGACTTCGATATGAACGGCAAGAAGGTCGGTATCGGCCAGCTTTCCCTCATTTCGCTTGATCTCATCACGCCGGAACTGAAGGCCCAGCTCGCAGCCGAACTGAAGGAAGTGAAGGCTGAAGGCCGCGACACCGTTCTGCTCGTTCTGACGGACATCATGAAGGAAGGTTCCGAGCTTCTGATGGAGTCTGACGACGCCGATATCGTCCGCGGCGCTCTGAAGCCTGACGCGAACGGCTGGATGGCTGGTGTCATGAGCCGCAAGAAGCAGGTTGTTCCGCCGCTTCAGCTCGCCTTCAAGGCTTAATCAGCGATCCTTATACAGGTAGCCTGATTCCATCCCGCAGGGTTTAGGCTCTGCGGGATTTTTTCGGCGATTGGATCTCAGAGAAGAGAACTGAATCCGGAATCTATCCTCACTGTGACGGGTTTTCCGTCAGATACCCGAGGGAAGGTCAGTTCCTCGAGGTGCAGATAAAGCCTTGGTTCTCTGAGCTCGAAGAGCCCTCGTTTCCCATAGAGTGCGTCCCCGAGGATCGGGCAGCCGAACCCCAGTGCCGTATGGATCCGGAGCTGGTGCGTGCGCCCGGTCTCAGGACGCAGTCGGACGAGTGTACGGGCGAACCCACGGTGTTCACTCACCGCGATGATCTCCGCTGCTGATTTTGCGCTTTTTCCCCGGTTGGATTCCGAGAGCACGATCTGGCGCGGAAGATCGAACGGATCTCCGCCGAGAGGAAGTTGGACGGTCTTCACACTGCCCGCGATTCCTGCTTCGCCCTCGAGAATCGCGGTATAGGTTTTCCGGGTCAGCCGTGAAGCAAAGGCGTCAGAGAGGCTTGCTGCCGCCGCGGTGTTTTTGGCGAAGAGCAATACGCCTGATGTTCCCTGATCAAGTCGGTGAACGGTGTAAAGCGGGCCGGTCTTTTCTTCAAGAACCGACTTCATGCTGACCGGCTCAAGGATCCCCGGGACCGACGGAATACCTGAGGGCTTCAGGATCGCAATCGAATCCTGATCCTCGTACAGCACCTCGAAGTCTGGATTTTTCCCGAGACTGAATGGGATTCTCGGAGCCTGCTCGACCTCCGGCATCAGAGAGGCTATGAGTGGGCGCGTAAATGTCCGGACCGGATAGGGCGCGCCAACCGTTCGGGCTTCAAATGAGAACGGCGTTCCTGCCCGTGTTTCAAGGAGCTCAACCGGACGCCAATCGCAGAAGTGTTCTCTCCAGGTATTGATGACGGACACAGGAGCGCTCTGGAGCTCCCGCAGGATAGCGCCGCGCCAGAGATTCCGATTCCTTCCCGGCTTAGAAGCCCAGGCGGGAGCGGAGTGCTCGAAAAAGCGGGATAAATCAACTCTGCGTCCACCCGCGGTCTCCACCGGAGTCTCTGGGTTCAGGCGTTCCCCGGATTCCTCAAGATTCCGATAAAAGGAGCTCCATGAGATTTCAGCAGGCGGCATTCCAGCACTCCCCGGGAACCTCTCGTCTGAAAGCGCCGTGAGAATACGGGTGCTCCCATCCTTTTCAAGCAGAAGCCCGGCCCCCCGCATTGGATGGCTGACCGTGTGGGCAAGTTTCTGAAGCTGCGCCGCGAGTTCAGGAGTCGGGGGAACCGATTCCGGCATTCGGAAAGGCGTCGAGAAGTTATCCGTCATGAGGCGATTCCTCTCTGCTTAAGCCAGGGAACCAGAAAGCGAAGAAAAGACCGGGCCGGGGAGGCGAGGCGGTTTCCGGCGTAATACGCGTAACCAGAACTCGGCATTGTGAGATCCGGCAGGATCTGCGTCAGTTTCCCGGACTGAAGGGCGTCAGACACCGCCCAGCGGCTTCTCAGAATAACGCCGAGACCAGCCTCAGCCCATCGGGTTGCGGTTTCACTTGAATTTGTGCGGAGTGATGAATGAAAGCGGATTCGGACAGCGCCGTTTTTTCCTTTCAGTTCCCAGACGTTTCCGGGCAGGCGGTCCTCATCGATTGAAATGGCAGGGAGCTTCGCGAGATCCGCGGGTGACGTGACGGAGCTTCCGGTTTTCTGAAGCAGGGAGGGAGACGCGCAAAGGATACGGTCATTCCGGAAGAGGCGCTTGGCGTGAAAACGGCTCTCGGGGAGCTCTCCGATATGAATGACCAGATCGAGCCCGGACTGTACCGGATCGAGAGGAGGATCGGAGAGGAGGAGCGTGAGTTCGATTTCAGGATTCGCGGCGGCAAATTCCGCTGCCGCGAGGCTGAGAACCCGTTCCCCGAACCCCCAGCTGCAGTTGATACGAAGCTTTCCCTTCAGAGATCCCCGCGCTGACGTTACAGCGTCTTCAAGAGCGGCAATCCGTTCCAGAATGTCGTCCGCGCCCGCGAGAAACCGCTTTCCTTCCCCGGTAAGAGCCATCCCGCGGGTATTGCGGAGCACCAGGGGACAGCCTAACCGGGTTTCCAGCGCGGCGAGCCGGCGTGACACAGCGCCGGCGGTCAGCCCGAGACGGCGCGCTGCCTCAGAAAGACTTCCGCTTTTCGCGATTGCGGAGAAGAGTTCAAGATCAGTTGCCCGGCTCAAACCGAAACCCTCCTGGAAGAGACCTTCCGGAGGTGTGGCACTCCGGAAAGCCGTGACAAGTAATGTTTATTTTGCGGGCTTTCTGCACGCTGCCTGCGTGAAGGGATTCACATTCCCCTGAATCGCCGCGATGCGGCTCGCCCTCTCACACTCCCAGGCCGTTGCCGGGAATGTCTTATCCCAGGCGTTCATCAGCTGACGGGTCTGGTTACTCATCCGGTACTTCGGGTAGGCCCACTCCATGTACTTATACGTGCGGGCGACGAGCCCCTTCACGGTGTCCGGCGGTTCCGCCTTCCGGTCCTCAATCTTCATAGGGCACGTACCGAAGGTGTTCGGGGTCCCTTTCGCGAACTGCGTGTAGTCGTAGTTCTGCCGCGCGGCATTGACGGAGCCGATTGCGGGGTAGAGGTTATACATATCCGCCTGCATCAGGCGGTACTCCGCGCTCGAGCGGTTTGCGCAGGCACGGCCCTTATAAGGCTTACCGTTTCCTTTTACGCATTCCGGCGCGCCTTCCCGCCATTCCGTGAAGGCCCTTCCGAAGTTTTCCGCCGGCAGAATATGTTCCCATTCAATTCGGTTTGCGCGTTTCGGGGATTTGGCCGCGATGAATCCCTTCGGCAGAATGACCTGCTTATCCGGCGTGAAAGACGCGCCGCAGTAAATCGTCGTACGGTGATCGTTGAAGACCTGATTGAGCAGAATCTTCTTCACCTGGGAAAAGCTTTCAAACCGGGTGTTCCCGCGGGGAGCGTCAGCAGCAGACGCAGCCGAGGCGGCAAAAATCAGAGCGGGAAGGAGCAGCAACACGCGTTTCATGAATTCTCAGTCCTAAAAAATCTGAAAAAACCGAAAAGAGAAGGCAGGAATAGGGTTGGAAAATCGGCCTTCCTGCTTCTTATCTTTGATTTTTTCTCAAAACACTTTTGATTTTATGCGTGATTCAGACTATCGGGGGTGGGAGAGAATAAAAATAAATTTTCTTTCTCTTTCTCTTTTTCTTTCTCTTTCTCGAGGCCACGTCTATGAAGCTCACAGAGCTCGATACACCGTCGCTTTTGATTGATCGCGACAAACTTATCCGGAATATTGCCCGAGCCAAAGCATCCTGCGCGAAACTCGGTGTGCATTGGCGTCCGCATCTGAAAACGCATAAGTGTCTGGAAATTGCCCGTCTCCAGATTGAGGGCCCGACCGGTCCCGCCACAGTTTCCACCCTGAAAGAGGCGGAATTTTTTGCCTCCAACGGAATCACAGATCTGATTTACGCGGTCGGAATCTCTCCGCATAAACTACCCCGCGTTGATCGGATTAATAAGTCTGGGGCTGACTGCAAGATCATTCTCGACAGCGTTGAGGCGGCGGATGCCGTGAGCCGCTACGCGCGGGCAGCTGGCACCGGTTTTCGGGTACTGATTGAAATTGACTGCGATGGACATCGTTCCGGACTGAAACCGGGAAGCCCTGAAATTCTTGAGGTAGCTCGGCATCTGAAAGATGGCGCGGCACTTGTCGGCGTCCTGACACACGCGGGGGGCAGCTATTCGGCGCACGGGGACGCCGAGCTGAAGGCCGCGGCCGAGAATGAAGTGACTGCAATTACCCGAGTCGCGGATGACCTTCGCGCTGCCGGTTTCCCGATTGAAATCGTGAGTGTCGGTTCCACACCGACACTCTGCGCCGCGGAAAAGGCTCCAGGTGTCACGGAATACCGGAGCGGCGTCGGGACCATCTTTGATCTCTTTATGCATGGTGTGGGAGTTTGCGAGATCGGAGACATCGCCGAGTCCGTGCTGGTTTCTGTCATTGGCCGGCAGCAGGAGAAGGGCTGGCTGATTACGGATGGCGGGTGGCTTGCGATGAGCCGGGACCGCGGCACGGCTTCCCAGGCGGTTGACTGGGGTTACGGAGCGGTCTGCGATATCAATGGGAACCTGATCCCTGAGCTTTGGGTAGCGTCCGCGAACCAGGAGCACGGGATCATTGCCCGGCGTGACGGGAAACCGATTTCAGAATCGGATTTCCCCCTGGATACGCGTCTTCGTATTCTTCCGAATCACGCCTGCCCGACGGCGGCGGCTTTCGACCGCTATCACATCGTCGATCACGGAGAGGCAACGGAGGTCTGGCCCCGAATCAATAATTGGGAGTAGTCTTTAAGCGGTATTACGCTGAGGCGTGCATATAACGTCATCTCTAAAAAATGCTGAAGAATTCAATTCAGCTCACGCCTCCGCGAGGTTGTCCGTCAGGATAAACCTAATCTGCTGTTCCCTAACCACCAGGATGGCAGAAGAAAACGGGCATCAGGGTCTGTGCCTCAAGAGTTATGCATCAACCACAAAGGAGATGAAGCATGCTAGGTGTCGTCATAACGCTCGCAGTGATTGCGGCGGTCGCGTGGTGTATTTTCAAAAACTATTACCCTCCAACCGTTCTTTTGATTGCAGGTCTTTTATTCCTCGCAGTTGCTGCGTGTTTTGGAGTTGATCCGGTGCCGGCAAAGGCATCCACTCATTTCCTTGGATTTGATTTTGCGCAGGCCTTCACTGATCGTATGAAGACACGCCTCCCCGGTCTGGGTCTCAACATCATGTGGATTGCAGGTTTCTCGTATTACATGGATAAGATCGGGGCATCCAAGGCTCTCGTGAAGCTTTGTGTGAAGCCGCTATCAGCGATCCGCTCGCCCTATCTGCTTCTTGCCGTGACCTATATCGTTGGTCAGTTTATGGCACTCTTCATTAACAGCGCAGTCGGTCTTGGATTGCTGCTGATGGCTTCGATTTTCCCGCTGCTTGTCGCGCTGGGGGTTTCTAAGACTTCCGCGGCTGCGGTGATTGGTTCGACCTGCTGTCTTGACCTTGGACCGTCATCCTCAAATGCGATGCGGGCGGCAGACCTCCTTAACACAGACGTCGTTACCTATTTTGTCCAGAATCAGATTCCGGTTGCACTCTGCGTGATCGCTGTAGTAGCAATCGGACATTTCTTTATTCAGCGTTGGTTTGATAAAAAGGATGGTATTGAAACAAGCGGAGCCGGGACTCAGGAAGATGTAGCAAAGGCATTTGAAGGAGCAGGTCCTGTCTGGTATTCAATCCTTCCGATGCTGCCCCTTGTTCTTCTGATTATTTTCAGCCCGATGGTCTATCAGCCTGTGAAACTCTCGCTTCAGACCGCCATCATTATTTCCATTCTTGTGTCTTTCGTAGTTGACCTCATCACAACCCGGGGTGTGAAGGATTCGATTGGAAGGACAAAGGCTGTATATGAAGGGATGGGCAAAGTATTTACGTCAACTGTGGCCCTTATTTGCTGCGCTGAACTCTTCGCTTTTGGTATGACAAAGGTCGGCGGTATCACGACGATGATCAACGCCGCCGCATCAATGGAATCGGCAGGTGTTTGGGTGATGCTCTTCATCATGATTGCCATTATGGTTCTTGCGACTCTGGTCACAGGCTCAGGAAATGCAGCGTTCTTTGCATTTTCGCCGCTTCTTCCTCAGGCAGCGTCTTCTGTCGGCATGAGCGCGGCTGTGCTTGCCGTTCCTGTACAGCTGTCGGCGGGTATTGCCCGTACGATGTGCCCGATTGCGGGTGTCACCATTGCCGTGTCATCGATCGCTGGCATTACACCGTTCCAGCTCGTGCGCCGCACGATTCCGGTGATGGTGCTTGCCCTGATTACAAACATTGCGGCTTCAGCCGCCTTCCTCTGAACGGTACCCGGGCTGCCGTAAAAAATTCCGGCAGCCTGATCCCATTCTCTTTCTGACAGGAGTCAAATGATGAATGCAGTTCTGATTAGAAACGCCCAGGTATATGCGCCGGAACGTCTGGGGGTTCAGGACGTTCTGATGGTGAATGGCCGTTTTGCTGCGGTCGGGAAAGATCTCAACGTAGTATTGCCTGGACTGGAAACAATTGATGCAGCAGGGAAACTGCTCACGCCTGGATTCTTTGATCAGCATATTCACGTCACGGGAGGCGGCGGAGAGGGCGGTCCCGTGTCCAGAACACCGGAGCTGGTGCTTTCGGAATTGGTTGCCTGTGGAACCACTTCTCTTGTTGGGGTATCAGGGACAGACTTTATTACCCGCTCAATTGAAAATCTGCTTGCCAAAATTCGTGCGCTGGCCGCAGAAGGGGTGTCCACATGGATGTATACGAGCAATTACCGCTTTCCTCCGACCACGATGAGCGGTGAGGCCGCAAAAGATATCTTTATGGTTCCGGAGTGCCTGGGAGTCAAGATTGCGCTTGGCGATCACCGCTCATCCTTCCCGACAGTTGATCAGGTTATTCAGCTACTGGCTGACATTCGTCTTGCCGGCATGATTTCCGGAAAAATCGGTGTATTGCATGTTCATTCCGGAAATCTTCATGGCGAATTTGAAATGTTTAAGGAAATAGTGGACCGCGGTTTCCCGATTCGCCATATTCGCCCGACTCATTGCGCAAGGGCAAAGTATGTGTTTGATTCCGCTGTGCAGTTTGCCAAAGCAGGCGGCTATATCGATATCACAACAGGCGGATCCTGCTGCTTCGACTCCCCGGCTGATGCCTTTATTGAAGCGGTTGGCGAAGGGGTTGACCCTGCCCGCATTACGATGAGCTCAGACGGTCATGGCTCCAAACCTCGTTTCAATGACAAGGGGGAAATGGTAGGGCTGGCTGTCTGCGGGATTGAATGTAATCTTGAAACTATTCAGAAGCTTGTCAGGGAAAAGGGGCAGAAGCTCGAGGATGTTCTTCCCTTTATCACCAAAAATGTTGCGGATTCGCACGGACTATCTGCTCAAGGTCGGGTAGCCGATGGGGCAACAGCGGATGCGCTGCTTTTTGATGACAACCTTGAACTTACGGATGTTTTTGCCAAGGGGCGTCAGATGATGCGGAATCGCGAAATTATTGTTCGCGGTACTTTTGAAGAATAATTGGTTATCCCGAGCTTCCGATAAAAACAGCGTCCCGTTAGTGTTTTTTCGGGGCGCTGTTTTATTCAGGCTTGTGTCAGTGCTTCCTCTCTGTTCGATCGGTTCCAGAGCCGCTTGAATGCGGGGATCAGGAGAAGGAGATGCCAGGTGCCATATCCAAGCACGAGTCCCACGGCAACACCCCCCAGAACGTCTGTCGGGAAATGGGCAAAAAGCCAGAGCCGCGAAAAGGCGATCAGAAGCGCGACGGGAAGCGCCGCGAGAGCAATTTTGAATTCCCTGCTTGCGAGCAGAACGCCGAGCACCGTGAATGACACCGCCGTGTGACCGGAAGGAAATGAGAAAGAAGGCGGGCACGCCTGCAGCATAGAGACCCCTGTCTCAATGGCGCAGGGTCTCGGACGGGCAAAAAGAAACTTCAGAAGGCCGTTTGAAATAAAAAGATCCGCAAACAGACTGACGATGATCGCGATGCTCACCGGACGGGTCTTTTTTGAGCATAAAAGCACAGCGGCAAGTGCGATCCAGATTTCTCCCGCGTTCCCGACCCGGGTCGCCGCCATCATGATGGAATCAAAGAATGTTCCATGAAGCGCCTGGAGTGAGAGGAGAAAAGACATTTCCGACATTTTGAAGCAAACCTCTTCCGGGGGCGGTTTCTGGGAAACCGTCCCTCTTATTGATTTTCAAACCGGATCAGCGTTCAGGCTTTCTGAGGAATCCGAATGAAGCGAGCCGCATGGCTGCGCTTTAACGAAGACGCGAGAAACGCGAGGTAGACCAGAGCGGAGAGACTCCAGTCAAGAAGGAACGTCGCCACATTGTGGCTCGGGAAGTGGTATCCCCGCATCATCTGAATGACACCGCAGACCGTTCCGAAGAGGATAGCGAAAAAGAGACCGGCGCGGGCAAGGGTTGGACGGCGGCGTCTGAAAGCAAACCAGAAGGGGATCAGGCTGAAACCGGTTCCGGCGAAGCCTCCGGGCCAGCAGTTGCCAGGGGCTGAAAGGCTGAATCCGAAGTGAGGGGCAAGAATCGGATGCGTGCCGCCGAAGAACGTCGTGGAAACCGGGCAGTAGACCCCAGTCATATCTTTCAGCACTGAGACTGTCCCGACGCAGACGAGTATTGCGGTAATAAGATAGCCCGCTTCAGTGACAGAAATCCGGGGGGAGATCTTGGCCCGGTCTTTTACCGCGATCGCGATAACTCCCAAAGCCACGAACACCGTGAGCAGTTTTGCCCATTTATGGAAGAAAAGCAGCGCTGCGCTGTTCTGAAGCGGAAACGTTCCATCCGGCGCAAAGAAACGCTCCACCGCGAGGTCAATGGAGACCGGGTGAAGGATGATGAGCGCCGCGAGCAGCAGAGCCGGAATAATCGCTTCGGCTGCAGCGGAAAGAAAACGTCTTTTCACGGGATTCAGAGTGCCGACGGACAGAAGTCTGGCAGCAGATAAAGGGAGACAGTTAGAGTGTGTTCCCTGCCGTGTGAAACCCCCGTTCAAAGCGCGTCAAAACAGTGTGAAGAATAAGAGAGGACAGAGCCAGATTCAAAACCGGCCGAGGGTCTTTTTGAAGACCAGGCTTCTGAGGGGGAAATGTGAACGGGGAGACAAATGAGGGGAAAAGAAATATCCCTCCTTCCATGAGGAGAACTTGCAGGGAAGGAGGGAAAAAGACCTCATCTCCGAGGAGAGAGTCACGGGATGAGGCTGTACGCACTCATGCTTCTACAGATGCCGGAGCAGTGTCTCCGGATTCGCCGTGATGCTTCCGCTGCAAGGACTTCGGGAAAATAGCGGAACCGGCTTCCGGCTGCTCCTAAACCCGCTTCGCGGAGAAGAGAAGAAGGAAGAAATGCTCTCGGGGTTTCTTCTTTTTCTTTTCTCCGCAATTCATACATTACGCCTTTTTAAAAATATTTATGTATCACCAAATAGGGATTCCAGGAAGAAATGCCGTAATTTATTCATCATGATGGAGGCTTCTGTCTTGGATTTACGGGTTTCTGTAAAAGCTCTATTTATTTATAGGTATCAATGTTGCGGCAGGCGGCACAGAGCGTTTCGTATGGCGGTCAGGGAGGAACGGTTCACGGTTTTATTCAGCAAAAAACGTGAACGAAAAATAGCGTCGTTGAAATTTAAAAACGTTACTTGATGGTGATATCCGGAAAATGTCTGATGAAAACCCGAAAAGAGAGAAAGCGGGGGAAAGTCTCAGACGTTTTCCTTATCTCAGTCGACCGTGGTCAGAGAACGGCTTTGGAGCGCTCCTTCGAGTCACAGTGCCGCACTAACATGGAAGGTGCCTGCCCCGTCGGGCTTCCTGCCCCGCGGATCAGGCAGTCCATCCAACTTCAATCAATATAAAAACATAAATCTTATGACAGAAACCAGAATTGAGGCGTCAAGCCCCCAGGCCGGGAGTCTGAAACGCACATTCGGCATGCGGGAGGCGGTGACGATCACGGCGGGCTCTGTGATCGGTGTCGGTCTCTTTACAACGGGTTCCAATGTTGTCGGCACGCTCGGGCCAGCGGTTATTCTTGCAACGCTCCTCGCGCTCGCGGTGAGTATTTATCCGGCGCTCCTCTACGCGGAAATGGGAGCTGCGCTTCCTTACGCGGGCGGCACCTACCAGTTCGCGTCTCTTGGTCTTGGACGCGCGGCCGGAATGCTCGCGGGCTGGAACTTCATCATTTCGCTTGTCGCAGTGACGGGGGGCGAAGCGCTCGCTTTCAGTTACTACTTCCGAACGCTTTTCCTCGCGTTTGGCTACGACCTGCCGATATCCGACGTGGTGCTCGCCTCCATTGTGACCGCGGGCTTCATTGTGGCCAATGTTTTCGGCGTGAAGCTCACCGGAAAACTGCAGAACGGCTTCATGTTCTTCTTCTGGGGCGTCGCCTTCATTTGGTTCCTTACGATGATTCCGAATGTCCACCTGCCGTCCTTTGTGCGGGCTCCGGAATTCCTTCACGCGACGACACCTCTCGGATTCTTCTCCGCGACCTGCATGATCTGGTGGTGCTTTGCCGGGTTTGAGGCCTGCGTAGCGATGGGGGAAGAAATCAAATACCCGCATATCAATGTGCCGCGCGCGATGTTCCTCGCCCCGTTTGTCGTCTTTGCGGTGAACGCGCTTTTCCAGTGGTACCTCGTCGGCATCACGCCTCCGGATCAGATCGCGTCGCTCGCGGATGCGGAAGCGCCGTTTGCCCAGGCGATGAAGGCGGCCGGAATTCTCGGCTTCCCGCTCGCGCTCCTTGCTGCCGGTATCGCCTTTGGCGGCGACTTCTCCACGCTGAACGCCTCTATTTCAACTCCTCCCCGCTATCTCTTCACAATGGCGCGTGACGGCTCCATGCCGAAGGTCTTCGCGATCACGAGTAAGAAATATCAGACGCCGTATGTCGCGGTGATTGTGCTCGGCGTGCTGTCTGTCGCACTGATCGCGACGAATTCTCTTGAATACATCGCGTCGCTCTCCCTTTTCGCCGACCTCTTCTACTACGTGCTTGGCATCATTGCCGCGCTTGCTCTTCGTAAGAAGCACCCGGAACTGAAGCGGAGCTACAAGGCTCCGTGGATCAAGGTCGGGGCTCCGGTGAGCGCGGTGATCTACGTGCTGATGATGACGCAGCTGGACGCGAACGCCTTCATCACCGGCGTGCTCTGGTGCGTACTCGGTATCGCGATTTATCTTGTCTGCCGGTGGAAGTACGGCAAAGCCGGGGAATTCACGCTGGATCTCGCGGCGTCCGGTGCGGATGACGTACCGCCGCCTGAGGAAAAACGGGCGATGGATCGTGAGTACCTGATCTGGAAAGTGATTGTTTCAGCGTCCTGCGTGATCGCGGTTGTTCTCTATATCTTCCCGTTCTTCGTGAAGTAGCCGGGAAGAGAAGACTGTTATCCGCCAGGATAACAGCGCGCTCCTGTCTGAAAGCTTCAGGCAGGGGCGCTCTTCGTATCACGAGGATTACTTCAGTGTGTAGGATCTCGCCTTTGTGGAGCAGGGCGAACCTTCAGTCAGCCAGAGTGTCCGTTCGTCAAGATCGAGCACCATGGACCAGAGTGACGTATGGCGGTGGTATTCGGGCAGCGACATGTCGTCATGGCGGCAGACACCGTCCGGATTCCCGGCGTGATCCGAGAGGATCCGGAACAGCGTCTTTCTCTTCAGATGGCCTTCTTCCGCGCGGGTAAGGCGCCGGACGCGGTCAAGACGCGTAAAAGTCGATGTGAATGAATAGCGGGTCGCCTCTCCCTGCGAGAGCATATAGGGGGAGAGCCAGTGATTGGTGTGGCAGAGCGGGTGGCCGTCTGAGAGAAGGATATCGAGGTCTGAAGGCGCGTATTCAACCGCGACCACAATACCGTCCGCGCTCGCGAGCCCCACGCAGGCTGAACCCGCGCGCTTCGCCTTCGCGATCGCATCAATGGCCTTCGGGACTGTCGGCTGCTGCACAGCGTTCCGGAGAATCACATGAAGCGGTACGCCAATCTGACCTTTCTTCACGGACATGGCGTTCAGCGATACGCCGACCCCGGCCGCATTAAGCCCCTTACCTCCGACCAGACCCGCTTCTGTCACGATGAGGGCTTTCGGGTACGGCCGCTCGTCCACCTCAAGAATCACGGTGGTGCCGGCTCCGATCGACCACCAGTCCCAGTTCTGCGCGAGATAGGTTTTCCCATTGCCGGAGGCTTCCCGCGGGACGCCGATCCCCCTGCATTCGGCCGATCCTGAAGGCCGATCACGCTGCATTCGTCCGCCGGCGCTTCACTCTTCGCGAACATCACTTCCGAGCGGCAGTTCAGCGTCAGAATCACATCAAACGGCACACCTGCCCCTTCGGCGATGCCTTTCATTTCATCGATCAGGTCCGGCCGGTAAGCCCGGATTGCCGGTTCGTAGCGTTTTGCCATCCGGACCGCATCTTTCCATGTCAGATGCGCTTCTTTATCGAAGAGAACTTTGTATTCGTCAATAACCTTCAGGATCCGTTCCTTCGCGAAGGATCCATAAGCGACGCCCCGCTCATGGGCCTGTCCCGAAATGCGGATATATTGGTGAACTGATGGTGCCATGCGCTGCTCTCCCTTGATTTTTTGTAGAACAGAGTGCTTCGGAATTCACTTTAACACCGGCAGTTCCGGCTGTGTGCTGAATGACGATAATCAGTTGAAATGGATAACAAAAAAGCCTCTCAACATTAATGCTGAAGAGAGGCTTCCCGTGGATTCGGATGTCTTACAGGGGCGGTCAGACGGGAGAGGTTCCGGAAGCGCCGTCCTCTTTCGCTATCGTCGCCACCGCCTTTTCATAAATATCCGCTACGGTGTGACGCTTCAGCTCAGCTTCAAAGGACGCCTGAATGGCATCCAGCGTCGCGTCCAGACTCCCGTGAATAGCGCGTCCGACCGGACACGCGGGGTTCGGGTGCTCATGAAAGTGAAAAAGCGGCGCGCTGCTCCCGGTTTCCACGGCCCGGTAGAGATCGAGAAACGTGATGGCTTCAAGCGGCTTCAGGAGCGTGATGCCTCCGGGGCCCCGGCGGACCTCAATCAGACCGGCTTCCTTCAGCTGCGACATGATGTTCCGGATGATCACGGGGTTGCTGCCAACGGTTCCCGCGAGCATATCGCTCGTGATCTTCTCATCATCCCTGAAGTATTCAATCGCGATCAGCACGTGCACAGCAGTCGTGAATTTGGTGGAAATCTGCATAGAGTCCTGATTCTCCGGAAGTGTAGATGCATCAAAGCGTCAGGCATCTCACAGGACGCCTGACGCGGTAACCGTTCTTGGGGAAGGTGGGGATTTTAAGCCCAGCGGACCGAAATCCGCTCGCGGATGTGATTCCCGTGCTCAATCTCATCCACCATCGCGATCGCGTAGTCGGCGTAGGAGATTTCAGACTTCCCGTCCTTATTCACTGTGAAATCCTCGCCGGTCAGTTCATAGGATCCCGTGCGGGGGCCGTCCGCAAGGAAGACTGCGGCCGGGCTGATATAGGTCCAGCGGACATCGTTTCTCGTACGGAGGTAGCCAAGCGACTTCTTCATAGCCTGGGCGAGCGGGCGGATCGCCTCCGGGAAGTCTTTTCCGTCAGCAAGGGTTTCCGTGCGCTCCGGGTTCGTGTAGAGAGAACCGGCACCGCCGACAAAGAGCAGACGGGTGTCAGAACCGGCGAGGATATCCGCGAGGTGTTCAGTCGTGGTCTGGAAGAGCGGGAAAGTTTCAGGCGTGAAAGCCCCGAACCCGCTCACCACCGCGTCAAACCCGGCGAGGTCCTCACGCATGAGATCGAGAATGTCCTTACGGACGTAAGTCTTTGCTTCCGTATTGTTCTCTTCGTGACGCCCGAAAGCGGTCACGTCAAAACCGCGGGAAAGGGCTTCAGAGATGATTTTGCGGGAAGCTTTGCCGTTAGCGGCAACGACTGCGATTTTTGCCATTTTGCATTCTGCCTTATTGATGTAATAAGTGTTGTTTCATCTGTTAAGAAGAAATATAGCGAAGAAAATTTTAGATGTCAATATTTTTATTACATCAAAAAAATTCTGAAGGGGAAAGGAAACAGCCGCTTTCAACCAAGCCCCTGAATACAGGCATTTCGCTTTAACATTGGGAGGCATGACGGCCGGAAAGGTGCCGGAATCAGGGTGCTTCAGGCGCTTCCTGACCGGCCGCAAGGACAAAGGAGATAGGAAATGACGCTCGGTGTTCCTTCAACCGGCGAGGCAGGCCGCCTCGCGGACGCATCTCCGTGGACGGGCGAGAGACCGCCGCGGGATGAGTTTTTCTGGCTTTCCCAGATCAACAAAGCGACGTTTGTTGTCAATACCCGAAGCGGGCTTCTCGACCCCAGGCGGGCACCGGGTTGGGCAAGAGCTCAGAGACGCGTGATCGAGAAAGGCAATACCCCTGGAAATCCCCGTCCCAAGATGTATGTACGCTACGAGCCGCTTCTCATTGCCGAGGCCGGAATCGATGTCACGCTGATCCACGCGGGGCGGTCCTCCCAAGATATGCACGCGGTGTATCAGCGGGCGATGCTTCGGGATCAGACGCTTGAAGTGATGACCGCGCTGAACTCGGTGCGTGAGACACTCTTTCGCCTCGCGAAGGAAAACCGGGACACGATCGCTCCCTGCTATACGAATGGGGTGGCGGCTCAGCCGAATTCGCTCGGGCACACCTGGCTCGGACACCTTGAAGGCTTCCGGCGTGACTTTGAGTCGCTGAAGGAATTCTGGGCCCGGCTGAATCTCAGCCCTATGGGGACCACCGTGCTGAATGGGACCCCATGGCCGCTTGACCGTGAGTCGATGGCCTCACTCCTCGGTTTTGAAGGACTTGTTGAAAACGCGTATGACGCGGCGCAGATTTCATCCACTGACACCGCGGTGGAGGCAAGTCTCAAACTCGTCGAACCGATGCTGCATATCACGCAGTTTATCGAGGACATCATGACGCAGTACGCGCAGCCGCGCCCCTGGATCCTCGTGTCCAGCACGTATGCCTCAACCGCCATGCCGCAGAAGCGGAACCCCGGGTCGCTGATCGATGTGCGGCGGGACGCGAATCAGGTGCTTGGGGAACTCACGGGAACGATCTTCCGGGCGCACGATCTGATGCCCGGAATGTATGACCCGAAGGATGAGGCCATTAATAGCACAGTGATGGCGGAGGGCGCGGCGGTGCTTCGGGCTTTCGCTCACGTCCTCACGCTTCTCAAAGTGAACCCCGAGCGGGCTCTTGAGGAACTGAATCTTGACTGGACGGCGAGCCAGAATATCGCGGACGTCCTGATGAAGGACTACGGGGTGCCGTTCCGCGAGGGGCATCACTTTGCGAGTGACCTCGTGACGTTTGCCAGAAGCCGGGATTACACGCCGCTCACGCTGCCCTACGAAGACGCGAAGGCTCTCTATGAGAAACTCGCCTCCGGGGCGGAAGAGGGGATTCCGAAGACCTTCCCGCTCACGGAATACGATTTCCGTTCGGCGCTGGATCCCCGCTCGATCGTGAACAGCCGCGCTACCCGCGGCGGTCCGCAGCCGACTGAGCTCACGCGGCTTTTCCGCGAGGCCGAGGACGGGATCCGGTCGGATTCTGACTGGGTAAGCGGAAAGAGGACCGCGCTTGCCGCGGCCGAGAAAACGCTTGACGAGGATTTCGAAGCGCTCTGCGCGTTGCCCGGATAACAGATTTTTTTCTTTCTGTCCGGTATCCTTACCGGTCGGTCTGGCTGCCCGCCTCCCGGAAACCCGAGGCGGGCATTTTTTTCTTTTTCAACAGGTTTTAAGAAGGAGGACTGCGCGTGAAGCAGTTTGTGAGCCGCTGGGGATGTCTTTTTATCGGTATGAGTTCGGTGGCGTTCGGGATCGCGATGACAACCCGGGCGGGGCTCGGCACAACACCGCTCTCATCCTCGCCCTATACGGTCACGTTCTTCACGCCGCTCACGCTCGGTGCCGCGTCGATCGGTCTCAATGTGTTTTTCTTCGCGCTCCTCTGGGCCGTGATGGGAAAGCGCTTTCAGTTCACCCGGAATCTTCTCCAGGTGCCGATTGTTCTCCTTTTCGGCTTTCTCATTGATTTCTTCATGTGGGCCCTCGCCGCGGTTCCGCCGGGACCTTATGCCGCGAAGATCGCCCAGAACCTCCTCGGGAACGCCTTTCTCGCGCTTGGCGTTGTCTTTCAGGGGGCGAGCTGCGCGGTGACGCTCCCGGGCGACGGCTTCGTGATTGAGGCGTCGAAACGCTTCGGAATATCTCTTGGGCGCATGAAAGCAATCTTTGACTGGTCGCTTGTCGCGATCGCCTGCGTGCTCGGTCTCATCTTCCTTGGCCGCATCGAAGGGGTGCGTGAAGGCACCGTGATTTCCGCTCTCACGACCGGAATCTTTGTGCGGCTCTGGGCCAAATGCCCCGTGTTCCCGAAACTCGTTAAATTCAACCGTTTGAAGTAACAAAAAAAGATGAGAACGATTATATTTAAGTATCACGGAAAATAAATTTTCCGTATCTCTTTTATGTTATTAGCTATGCTCGATCTTATTGAGAATAAATGATTTTTTATTGATCGAGTTATTTTTTTTACTGGACTTTTTTCTTTCTGAACCATTAAAATTGAAGAAAAACCATGAACCGGCAGTCAATGGCTGACCGGTCCCCCCGGAAAGCTGATAAGAGGTCTGAAATGCAGCAGGAAGAAGAAAAAGAAAAAAATGCGGAAGAGGCGGCTGAAGCCGCCCCTCGGTCCCGAAGACGGGGCCGGCCCGCATCTCTCCACACGAAGGAAATGGTGCTTCACATCCGCTGTACCACCGAGCAGCGGGATACGTTTGCGAGGATGGGCGGGTCTGTCTGGTTCCGGTCATTCCTTGATACGCTCCAGGCCGGTTTCGATCGGGATGTGAATTCATCGTCCGGCGAAGAGGATTAGGCAGAAACCGGACGGGGCAGAAATGCATCGCCGGATACAGAAACGGGAGGGTTGCCCCTCCCGTTTTTTATGGCCTGAAATCAGGAACTCTGATCACGGAATAAAGATTTTCGGATCTACGGTAATTTAAGTGTCAGTGATACTAATTACAGGGTCTTCAGTGTCTTTTCGTATTTTTCCAAATGGTAATTTCAGTGTTTTAGAGTGAGAATCTCACTCACCGGCACGCGTCCCGTCCGGAGACGGTTAAGCGGGGAGTCCGCCGGGTAGTCCAGTCCTATCCCGATCGCCAGAATCAGGTTATCGGGGATGCCGAGAACGCGCTTCACGATATCGGGGTAACGCACCAGATTAAAGGCCGGAATGCTGCCGACTCCGCGTGACGCGGCGGCAAGAAGCAGAAACGCTTCAAGCGCCCCGGCGTCAAGCACCATCCATTCCGAATGCACTTTCGGGATCGTGATAAAAGCGACTGCGGGCGCGTGGAAGAGCACGGCCTGGCTCGCCCGTTTGTCGGCCTCAAGCCCCAGCGCCTCGCGTTCTGCCGCGACCGCTTCCATCCGGGCCCGGACTTCGGGGGAGCGCTCCGAGAGCGGGAGGTTCGCGAAGTCGGTCGAAGGTGGGATACCCGCCCGGTTCCGTTCGTCGAATTCCGAACGGATCGCGTCGAGACTCTTCCCCGTCGAAATCCAGATCTTCCAGTCCTGGCCGTTCAGCTGGGAGGGAGCCCTTGTCGCGTCTTCCGCGATAGCCTGAAGAACCGGATCCGGAACAGGGCGGGCTGAGAAATACCGGATCGAATGACGGAAAGCAATGGCGCTTGAGAATTCCATGACGGAAAGGTCCCGATAAAAAGATGCATCGCAGAGGAAAAGCTCCGCGGGAGGCTTTCAAAGGGCGGAAAAAAACCGGGGCGGCAGATGCCGCGCCGGTTTCACCGGATTGATGAAATTTTAGTCCCGCGCTCCTTTAGGATTCAGGATATTTCATTCGTCACAAGGTAACCCGCACGGCTGAGCGCCTGAACCGCGTTTTTGAAGGTATGGCTCTTCACCAGGATATAGTCCGTGTTGTAGGTGGAGACCGCGAAAATCGGAATCTCCTCATCCGCGAGCACCTTGGAGATCCGGGCAAGAATTCCGGTGAGTGACATATCGAGCGTTCCCGCGACCCGCATCATGCGGTAACCCCGGTCGACGGGATAGGCGTCTGACGGCACGTCTGACTCAAGCGCCACGAGCGACAGCTCATCATCCGTCTTCCCAACAAAGACAAAAGGCGACTTCCAGTTAATAGAGGCGGGATTCCGGATCTTCGCGATCGCGAAGAAGTAGGGGAAGGTTTCGATCTTCAGGGCATTGGTCATCGGAGTCTCTTTTTTTATTTCCTGGGGGAGTCTCTGATCAGAGACGGGTGCAGCTGAAGCGTTCGGCGAGCGTCTTCGCGGGAGCAGAGTCTGCCGCGTGTCCCAGCGTGATGCCGGACTTCACTTCAAATCCCTCGGGGATCTGAAGGATCGAGCGGAGTTTCGCGGGGTCTTTCGTTCCGAGAAGGCAGCCCGCGATGAAGCAGGTTCCGAGTCCGAGATCCGCCGCGGCAAGAAGCATATTTTCAATGATCGCGCCGGCGTCAAGCGTTCCCACAGTGCCGGGCTTCGCGGAAACCACGATGAAGGCGGGAGCGCCGTAAAGCGGGTCGTGGCTTTCTGAAGCCATGAAGAATTTCCGGAGTTCCGCCATTTTTTCGCTTCCGGTGACTACCGTCAGGTGCACAGTGCCGTATTCCCCCATGCCGACCGGAGCCGCGCGGCCCGCGGCAAGAATCGTGTCCAGAGCTTCATCCGACACCGGCGTCGCCTCATAGGCTCTTGAAGAATGACGCCGGGCCAGCGTTTCACGGAATTCCATGGTTTTCTCCTTACAGAAAAACAGTTCGATGGAAAGACTAGCGCAAAGACACTCTTTCGGTATTGTCTCTAGCCTATAGAGGAAGAAAAATTTTTTCCGAACGATAGCCCGAGTGCTCGTATGGGTTCGTACCGGCTGCAGCGCGTTACGTGATCATTCACCATGCCGGTTGCCTGCATAAAGGAGTAGAGGATCGTGGTGCCAAGGAACCGGAATCCTCTCGCCTTGAATTCCTTCGCGACCCGGTCGGAGAACGGTGTGGAGGGCGGCACCTGCGACTCATCCGTCCACGCGTTCTCAATCGGCCATCCATCCGTGAAGCTCCAGTACCAGCGGACAAAGGACCCGGTTTTCTCCCGGATATCAATGAGTGTCCGGGCGTTCGTAATCGCCGCTTCGATTTTCATCCGGTTTCGGATGATGCCGGGGTCGAGGAGCAGCCGATTGACGTCCGCCTCACCGAAGGACGCGACCGTCTCCGGATCAAACCCGGCGAACGCTTTCCGGTATCCCTCACGTCTTCCGAGGATCGTGGACCAGGAGAGGCCGGCCTGAGCGGATTCCAGAACCAGAAACTCAAAGAGACGCTTTTCGTCAATCGTCGGCACACCCCACTCGGTGTCGTGATACGCGCGCATCGCGAGAGATCCCGAGGCTCCCCAGGCGCAGCAGCGGTCGTTTGTCATGATGTGGTTTCCTCCTGATACCTGAAACGGCATTCTGAATGGATGCCATCAGAGTCTGAGCGCGGATTTCCGCCGGGGCCGTTCCTTTTTTTACTGTTCAGGCCCGATTTCCGAGACATTTTTTGACGAATTCAGTTTTCGTAACTGATTGATTCCGTTCGCTGTCATGATTCCGTCATATTTCTGTCACGGAACCGTCATCTCGCTGAAGCCTTTCTGACATATTCGCCCGGCATACTCAGCACCGCTAATGGAGGCGGAGCGGGCCTTACCGGTTTTTTATGGGCAAGTAAAAGACTGGCAGCTGACGGGCCTGATCTCCTGCTTCCGACAACAGATTCCTACTTCCATCACTCACCATTATGGATACATTCTTTCTAGTTCTGCTCGTGTTCCTCGCGATTCTCGCCGCGGTGGACCTTTTCGTGGGCGTCAGTAACGACGCCGTCAACTTCCTGAATTCCGCGGTCGGCAGCCGCATCGCCCCCTTCAAGGTGGTGCTCGGTGTGGCCGCGGTCGGCGTGCTGCTCGGCGCGACGTTCTCAGGCGGCATGATGGAGATTGCCCGAAGCGGCGTCTTCCATCCCTCGATGTTCTCGTTCTCTGACGTGATTGCCATTTACTTCGCGGTGATGGTGACAGACGTCCTGCTGCTGAACGTCTTCAATAAGATGGGCCTTCCGACCTCGACCACGGTCTCGATCGTGTTCGAGCTTCTCGGCGCGGCGGCCGGTGTGGCGATCAACCGTCTGATCCAGAACGGTGAGTCCGCTCTTGGGGTCGGCGCTTATATCAATGACTCGAAGGCGCTCGGAATGATTTCCGCGATTCTCGTCTCGGTCGTTGTCGCGTTCCTTGCAGGCGTCATCGTGCAGTGGATCACCCGCGTGATCTTCACCTTCCGCTATGACCGTCTCTTCAAGAAGCTCGGCGGCATCTACGGCGGTTTTTCGCTCGCGATGATCTTCTACTTCCTCGTGATGAAGGGGGCGAAAGGCGCTTCCTTCATGACGCCTGACGTGCTCGCGTTCCTCGATGCCTACGGTACGGAACTCGTGCTCGGGATCTTCGTTGTCTGCTCGATTCTCCTGCAGCTCGGGATGATGTTCTTTAAGACGAACGTTTTCCGGATCATCATTCTTGCCGGTACTTTTGCTCTGGCCTTCGCATTTGCCGGAAACGACCTCGTGAACTTCGTCGGTGTGCCGATCGCGGCTCTGGACAGCGCTCACATCTTTGAAGCGGCCGGTGCCGGCGCTTCGGCCTCCACCTTCACGATGGCGGGTCTCGAACAGGCGATCCCCGCACCGACCGCGCTGCTTCTCCTCTCGGGTGTCATCATGGTGATCACGCTTTTCACTTCGAAGAGCGCCCGTCACGTGATTGAAACCTCTGTGAACCTCAGCTCCTCCGCCGCAGGCGAAAAGGAACAGTTCGGCGCGACGCTTCCCGGCCGTATCGTGGTGAAAGGCGCGATGAAGTTCGGTGCCTTCCTCACCTCAGTCCTCCCGAAGCCGTTCCTCAAGTTCCTCGCGAGCCGCTTCGAACCGAAGCCGGTAGAGAAGGGTGAGGATGTGCTCCCGTTTGACTATATCCGACTATATCCGCGCGTCTCTTAACCTCATCGTGTCCGCGATCCTGATCGCGTCCGCGACGTCCCTCAAGCTTCCGCTTTCGACCACTTACGTGACCTTTATGGTGGCGATGGGTTCGTCGTTTGCGGACCGTGCCTGGGACCGTGAAACGGCTGTGTACCGCGTGTCCGGTGTGATCACCGTGATCTCCGGCTGGTTTGTCACCGCTTTCTCCGCGTTCGTTGCCGCGGCGATCGCCGCGACCCTGGTGCTTAAGGGCGGCGAAGTGGTTTCTGTCCTTCTGATGGTGATCGCGATCGCTGTCATCGTGAAAACGAACTTCTGGCCGAACAAGGTTGAAGAAGCGGAGAAGGAAAGAATCCGTCTCACGGACCGTGACGGCATCCGCACGATGCTTGACCACGAAATTCCGCGCCACTTTGATAACGCCTCTGAACTCTACGGCGCGATGGTCTACGGTTTCCTGAATGACGATGAGCGGACGCTCCGCCGCGTTGTGAACCGCGCGAGTGAATGCCTCGATGAGCTCACCGAAAAGCGCTCGCTTTACTACCAGATGGCAAAGCATCCGACGGACCGCGCGGACAGCGACGCGAAGTACTTCTACTACCGCAGCTTCACCGGCATGCGTGAAATCGCCCGGACCCTTGTCCGCACGTCAACTCTCACGCGGGACCATGTCGCGAACCGCCACCGGGTCTTTACGGGAGAACTCGCTGAATACCTGAAGCGGCTTTCTGTTGAAGTGGATGCGGCGCGGCGCGATGTGGCGACGTTCTGCAAGGTGGGCGGCGACCTCACACCGCTGCACACCCGGATGAAGAACCTCTCTGAGCTTGTGGATCAGAGCCAGGAGGCGGTGCTTTCCGACGTGAACCGCTTTGGTCTGTCGCTTCGCGGCTCCGAGCTCTACCTCGTCCTCGTGCAGTTTGTCCGGGAACTCATTAACCGCTACGAAATTGTGGTGACTCTGCAGTGGCACCTGAATCAGGTGTGCCGGAAGGAAAAGCTCGATGTGCTGAATGAAGCGCACTCGGCGGCTGTCCCTGAAAACTCGGGCCGTCCGGTTTTCCCCGGCACCCGAAAGGGCGCTGTGACGGGATCCGCCATGATGGCTGATACCCCTGTGAGACTCTCCGCACCGTTTGTGAATAAGGAAACGAAATTATGACAAAGAAGCATGGTCGCGCTGAAATCCGCTTCAAGCTGGAGCATGACCTCTATGACGCGGCGGAAGAGGCTTTCCGTGAGGCAGGACTTTCGATTGAAACCGGACTCACGCTGTTCCTCGCGCAGGTCGCGAAGCAGCATATCGAGGGGAAGGTGGTTGACGAGCCGCATGATGTTTTCGCGACAGTTGACGAACTGATGGAGTATCTCGAGGAACGTGAGGAGCGCCGCGCGGCTGAAAAGGCCGCAGCCCGTCAGGCGAAGAAGAACGAAAAGGTTCTCGCGGAGCTTGAGCGTGAAGAGAAAGAGAAGGAAAAGGAGCGCCTGAAAGCCGCGAAGAAGGCTGAGAAGGCGGACCGTGAGGCAGCTGAGAAAGCGGCTAAAAAAGCCCGTCAGGAGGCGAAGAAGGCGGAGAAAGCGGTGAAAGACGCTGCCCCGCAGCCTGAAGCCGAGGCCGAGCCTCAGACAGCCGCTCAGCCGGAACCGAAGTCTGAGAAGAAGCCCGTGAAGGCTTCCGAACCGGTGCCGACCGAAGTCGCGATTGCGGTGTCCAGGACGGCGAATTCCTGATTTTTCGTTCGCAGGAAATGCGGCCCTTCCCGGCGACCCGTTCGGACCGGACGCTGGCCGCACAGCTGAAAGCTCCGGGATTTTTCCGAACCCTGGGCTTTCCAGGGGGAACGCTTTCGGAGGAGGTTGATGGTGGTCAGGCCTTCGGAAGCTTTTTGAGTGAAGCGGTCTCTTGCTTGCCCTGAGAGGCCGCTGAGCGCGGGGTGCGTTCTGAACAGGTGAGTGATCAGAACGCGCCCCATTTTTTATTGCCGAGGGGCGGCAGCCGCGAAAGACATCAGGAAGCTTTGGAAAGTTTTCCGATTTCCCGGAGCACCTGGCTGAACCGCGTGACAGGCTTTGCCCAGTCGGGTTCGCTGTGAAGCTGCGCGAAGTAAAGCCGCTTCATGGGGTCTGCCCGCAGCCCGGTCTGACGGAATTTCTCCTGAGCGATCATCTCATCCGCGATCGGGTGCATATCGATTCCCTGAAGCACCGCGCGCCGAATCGGAGCGGGAAGCGAGAAGAGTGAGAGGAGAACCGGAATCGCGAAGTGAAGCGCGGCTCCGAGCGCGGGATTCACCTGTCCCCAGTCAGCTGCCGCGGTGTTCAGTGTGCCGCTCGCCTCTCCCCAGTCTTCCTCCGTGACGGCGGAGGCAATCCGGTTCCGTTCCTTCGTGAACCGCGCCTTGCTGATCTTTGCGAAGGGAAGGGTGAGCGGGTAAAACACGGCGGACAGATCCTGGATGATCGTGGCCTGCGGGAAGAAACGCTGCGCCGCGTCAGACCAGAAGGGCTCCGTGTCGTCAGGCGGCACGGCGATAAAGGCGGCGTCCGTGAGCCCCCGGACACGAAGCGACGTGAAAACCGATTTCGGAAGCTCAATTGCGTTTCCGGCGACCCAGCCGCCAAGCGATACCGGAACCCCCTTCTTATCAAACGAAAAGGCGAGTGCCGCGAGGAGTTCGGTCACGCGGCCGCCGTCCTGCTTCCGCACTTTGATGGGCTTGATGAAGAGGATGGGAAGCGTCTCCGGCACCGGTCCCTCGCTCCAGAGATCCGCGCCGGTTTGCAGTTTCCCGACCGCAGCCTCAATAAATTCCCGCGTCACCCGGGTGCCGTGGCGGGACAGTATGGAGTCGTGGATTTCAGTATCTGTTTTTCCGCTCCGTGAGAGCCGGTACGCTTCTTTTTCAATATGGGGAAAAAGGCCCATGGAGTGATGATCGAGAGGCTTTCCGGGATTGAGGAGCCGCGGGGAATCGAGTTCTCCCTGGAGTTCCTCTCTCAGGGTTTCTAGCTCAGGCGGCAGCGCTGCATCCGACCCTTTATAGGAGTTGAGGAGAATCTGAACGAGAGAGTCCGTCTCCGGGCCGCCCCTGCGGCGGGGCCGGGGTTCTGATTTTGCGGAAATCTTCTTCTCAGCCATAACGGGTTCAGCGGATCTGTGTCAGAAAACTTTTCAACGAAGTGAGACTACCCTAAATTTGGTAGGAACGGGACAGTTTTTGACAGCAGGGAAAACATCCGCCGGGGTCAGTCGGCTGTCGGAAGTTATTGATTGCTAATGATTCTCAAATGCAAAAAATCGCGGTCTGACGGGGTCTGGAGGGCTGCGTCGGGGAACCGCCGAAAACCTTCCGAAGACGGAAATTCATAACGCCTTAAGGATTTTCACTTATTTCATTTCGTGTTACATCTCTGTTTTCAATTAAGAAAAAATTAAGGAAACCGCATTATTGATCTAAGCACGTGTCCCCTTTTTTGGTCACGGAAAAAGGCCTCCCACTTTTTTCCAGTTTGCCTAGAATCGTTTCAGACATTTGAGAAAAGACGGAGTAGTATCGTCTAATTGAGGGTTTGCCACTAGCTCTTAGCCGGGATACCGGCGGAGTGAGCGCGGTCACCGCGCGGCTCCAGGGCAGGGGAAGAGCGGACCCCGCTTAACATGAGGAGTGTTTATGAACAACATTTGTGATGCGTCCTACGGTCTATTCATCAATAACGAATTCGTGCCGTCCTCTGACGGAAAGACTTTCGCGACCGTGTGTCCGGCAAACGGCGAAAAGCTCGCCGATGTGTCTGCCGCGACCCCGGAAGACGTGGACCGCGCGGTCAAGGTCGCTACTGAAGCGTTCAAGACCTGGAGCAAGACGTCGCCTGCTGAGCGTGCCGCTCTGCTTCTGAAGATCGCGGACGCGATCGACGCGAACGTTGAGCGTCTTGCCACGGTGGAAATGCTCGATAACGGCAAGCCCTTCCGTGAGACCCGCAATATCGATATTCCGGCCGGTGCCGATCACTTCCGCTACTTCGCCGGCGTTCTGCGCGCCGCCGAAGGCCGTGCCGCCCAGATTGACGAAAACACGCTCTCCCTCGTGCTTCACGAGCCGCTCGGCGTTGTGGGTCAGATCATTCCGTGGAACTTCCCGTATCTGATGGCCTGCTGGAAGCTCGCCCCGGCGCTCGCTGCCGGCGATACGGTCGTGATCAAGCCGGCTTCTGACACGCCGCTCTCCATTCTTGAACTCGCGAAGCTCCTGAAGGACATCCTTCCGGCCGGCGTCGTGAACGTGCTCCCGGGTTCCGGCCGCGTGGCTGGCCAGGCGATCCTTGAGCATCCGGGCTTCGCGAAGCTCGCCTTCACCGGTTCCACCGAAGTGGGCCGCAATGTGGGTCTTGCCGCTGCGAAGCGCATCATCCCGGCGACGCTCGAACTCGGCGGCAAGTCCGCGAACATCATCTTCGACGACTGCAACTTTGATAAGGCGCTCGAAGGCGCTCAGATGGGCATCCTCTTCAATCAGGGCCAGGTCTGCTGCGCCGGCTCCCGCATCCTCGTTCAGGACACGATCTATGACAAGTTCATCGCTGCCCTGAAGAAGGAATTCGAGGCTGTGAAGGTGGGCCGTCCGTGGGAAGAAGGCGTGCAGGTCGGCGCTCTCGTTGATGAGCGTCAGCTGAAGAAGGTTCTCAGCTATGTCGATATCGGTAAGGAAGAGGGCGCTACCGTGATTACCGGCGGGCGCCGGCCGGACGGAGAGGGGCCGGAGAGTTATAGGTG
>OASY01000477.1_pt1 | contig 27030 bp, 21 predicted proteins | sample 1501231 | NCBI WGS metagenome assembly OASY01 (sample SAMEA2579917, study PRJEB22360) | human gut metagenome | biome: human gut; feature: human-associated habitat; material: faeces | place: Denmark | collected 2008/2010 | reverse complement strand
TGCCGACTGCCCTGCGCCAGATTCCGGCGCAGCGCCTGGCGGCAACGGCACCGCCTTTGATTGGGAGCTGGCCCGGTCTGAAGCCGCGTCTCTCACGCTGCCTCTTGTACTCGCCGGAGGGCTGAACGCGGAAAACGCCGCGGCAGCCTATTCGCTCCTTCACCCCGCGGTGCTGGATGTCAGTTCCGGCGTCGAGGATTCCCCAGGAATCAAGTCCAGACAGAAAATCCATGATTTTTTAGGAGTGCTTCGCTGAGTGCTTGCAGCGCGGGCGTCTCCGGCCGGAAGAGATTTCCTCTCCGGCTTCTTTGTCGATAAAGGAATCGCACATGTACAACATGCCTGACAAAAAAGGACACTTTGGTCCTTATGGCGGCGTTTTCGCGTCGGAAACGCTGATCTATGCGCTTACGGAGCTGAAGAATGCCTATGAGCATTACCGTAATGATCCTGAATTCGACAAGGAGTGGCGCGACGAGCTCAAGCACTATGTCGGCCGTCCTTCCCCGATTTACTGGTGCAGACGGCTATCGGAGGTGACAGGAGGCGCTCAGATCTATCTGAAGCGTGAGGACCTGAATCACACCGGTGCCCATAAAATCAACAACACCATGGGGCAGGCGCTGCTCGCCCGCCGCATGGGAAAGAAGCGTGTGATCGCGGAAACGGGCGCGGGGCAGCATGGCGTCGCGACCGCGACGGTGGCTGCCCGTTACGGCATGAAGTGCTGTGTCTACATGGGCGCGGAAGATATCGAACGCCAGGCGCCGAATGTCACCCGCATGAAGCTCCTCGGGGCTGAGGTGCGCCCGGTGACGACGGGCAGCGGCACACTGAAGGACGCGCTGAATGAGGCGATGCGCGACTGGGTGACGAATGTGGACGACACGTTCTACATCATCGGCACGGTCGCGGGTCCTGCGCCGTACCCTGAGATGGTGCGTAACTTCAACGCGATTGTGTCTGAAGAGTGCCTTACGCAGTTCCCTGAACTGACGGGCGGGGATCCGGACTATATCGTTGCCGCGGTGGGCGGCGGCTCAAACGCGATCGGCGCTTTCTATCACTACATTGATCGGCCGAACGTGAAGCTGATCGGCGTTGAGGCGGCGGGGCTAGGGCTCCTTTCCGGGAAGCACTGCGCGTCAATCGAATGCGGGAAGCCGGGCGTTCTGCACGGAAACCGCACGTATCTGCTTCAGGATAAGGATGGGCAGATCACGCCGGCCTACTCAATCTCCGCGGGGCTTGATTACCCGGGAGTCGGTCCTGAGCACAGCTATCTCGCGGATATCGGCCGCGCCGAGTACGTGGGCATCACGGATGACGAAGCGATGGACGCCTTCCAGAAGCTTTGCCACATTGAAGGGATCATCCCGGCGCTTGAGTCGAGCCACGCGCTAGCCTACGCGCTGAAACTTGCCCCGACGCTTCCGAAGGATAAGAAGATCCTCGTGAACCTCTCGGGCCGCGGTGACAAGGACCTGGGAATCGTGACGAAGTACCTTAAGGCGCATGAAGGAGAAGAGAAATGAGCCGTCTTGAAAAGCGTTTTGCGTCCCTTCAGGCTGCCGGGAAAAAGGCCCTGATTCCGTATATCTGCGCGGGTGACCCGTCGCTTGAATCCACGGTGCCGCTGTTGCATGAACTCGTCCGGTCCGGGGCGAGCGCGATTGAGCTCGGCATGCCGTTTTCTGACCCGATGGCGGACGGTCCGGTGATTCAGCGGGCGTCTGAGCGGGCGATCAGCCGCGGCTCGAATCTCGACTTCGTGTTCAATTGCGTAAAGGAATTCCGGAAGACGGACAGTGACACGCCGATAGTTCTCATGGGATACGCGAATCCGGTGGAGTGCCGCGGTCAGGAAGCGTTTATCCGCGACGCGGCAGAGGCGGGGGTTGATGGTGTCCTGATTGTTGACTACCCGTTTGATGAGGTGCCGGAGTTTTATGAGGCGGTGAAGAAGACCGGGATGGATCCGATTTTCCTTCTTGCGCCGACCTCTTCAGATGAACGCGTTGAACAGGTCTGCCGTCTCGCGACCGGGTACCTCTACTACGTGTCGCTGAAGGGAACCACGGGGGCCGGAAACCGGCTCGATATCGCTTCGGTGAGACAAAACGTCGCGAGAATCGAGCGTTACGCGAAGTGCCCGGTGGCTGTGGGGTTCGGCATCAGTAACGGAGAAACGGCGCGCGAGATCGCTTCCGTCTGCTCAGGCGTCATCATCGGTTCCGCCCTGATCCGTGAGATGGATAAGACCCCGGATGATGCTGTGGGTGCTGCCGGCCGGTGGCTCGCCGGAATCCGCGCGGCGCTTGACGCCGCGTAGCGGGATTTAAGACACCTCGGAGCGGTCCGGATACCGCCGGACTGTTTCGGATTACCATCCGTGCGGGAACCCCCGCACGGTTTTTTTGTTGTACCCTAGTGTGACTTAAGCAAAAGGGAGCTTTCGATGAGCTGGATTGACCGCCTTCGACCGAAAATCAAGAAAGAAACCAACGCGACGCAGAGCCGCGTTCCTGAAGGCCTCTGGAATAAATGCCCGAAATGTGATCAGGTAATCTACAGTCACGAACTGGAAGCCTCTCTCATGGTGTGCCCGAAGTGCGGCTATCACATGAGAATGGGTGCCCGCGCGCGTCTTGATGCGTTCCTCGACTACGATAGCCCGAAAGAGGAAATCGGAGCCGAAATCCTCGCGAAAGACCCTCTCAAGTTTGTTGACTCGAAGCCCTACCCGAAGCGTATCGCTGAAGCCCGCGCGAAAACCACGGAAACCGACGCGCTGGTCGTGATGGCCGGTGAGCTGAAGCATTATCCGGTGGTTGCCGCCGCGTTTGAATTCGGTTTCATGGGCGGATCGATGGGGTCTGTGGTCGGAGAGCGTTTTGTCCGCGGTGTCGGCTATTCGATCGACCACAACTGCCCCTTTATCTGCTTCGCGTCTTCTGGCGGTGCCCGCATGCAGGAGGGTCTCGAATCCCTTATGCAGATGGCGAAGACATCTGCCGCTGTGGCGGAGCTCTCAAAGGCCGGTCTTCCCTTCATTTCGGTCCTCACTGATCCGACGATGGGCGGTGTTTCCGCGTCGTTCGCCTTTGTGGGCGATATCGTGATCGCGGAGCCGGGTGCCCTGATCGGCTTTGCTGGTCCGCGCGTGATTGAGCAGACCGTCCGCGAGAAGCTTCCTGAAGGCTTCCAGCGCGCCGAGTTCCTTCTTAAGATGGGCGCGATCGATATGATTGTCGACCGCCGGGAGATGCGCTCCACGATCGGCCGCGTCCTCGCGATGCTCGCGAAACGGCCGCCCCGGGCGCATGACCTGCCCGCGGCAGTCTAAAATCAAGCCTGGTTCTCAGTTAAGCCTCCGGAGAAAACCGCTCCGGAGGCTTTCTGCATTAGAGCCCGGAATTTTCTTATAGGTCTCAGGAAAAATGGAAAGCAGGAAGACGCTCGGTGAGTGGCTCGACTATATCGAAGCAATGCATGGCGGAGCCGAGGTGATTGATCTTGGGCTCGGCCGGATGACGGAAATGATCTCCCGGATGGGCATTCACTTTGACTGCCCGGTTTTCACCGTGGCCGGCACAAACGGGAAGGGGAGCACCTGCGCGATGCTCGAATCCATTCTCCGGTCTGCCGGTCTCCGGGTCGGAATGCATACGTCGCCTCACATGCTGCGGTTTAACGAGCGGGCCTGGCTTCTCGGGCGTGAGGCAACAGATGAGGAACTCTGCCGCGTGTTTGAAGAGGTGGAAGAGAAGCGGGGTGACCTGATTCTCTCTTACTTCGAATTCACGGCACTGGGCATTCTGAAGCTCTTTATGGACGCGAAGCTTGACGCGGTAGTGCTTGAGATCGGACTTGGCGGAAGGCTTGACGCCATCAATTCAATTGATCCCACGGTTTCCATTGTGACCACGGTCGGAATTGACCACACAGCGTTCCTCGGACCTGACCGTGAATCGATCGGCCGCGAAAAGTCTTTTGTCTATCGGGCAGCCCCTGGCCACGCCGCGGTCTGCGCGGATCCTGAGCCTCCGAAGTCACTTCTGCAGCATGCCGAAGAGATCGGCGCCGATCTCCGGTGCGTCAACCGTGACTTCCGCACGGTGGAGCACGGGGACGGCACGTTTGACTACGAGGGACGCACCTGGTCACTCAAGGCGCTCCCCCGCCCGGCGCTTGCCGGAGAAATGCAGATCGCGAACGCGGCCGGTGCTCTCGCGATGCTGGAGGCTGCGGACGAACTGAAAGCCATCCATGTGGGGCGCGAAGCAATTGAAACGGGACTCCGCCGCGTGGTGATCACGGGGCGCTTCCAGCGTGTTGCCGAGTCCCCCGCGATTATTCTGGACGCGGGTCACAATCCTCACGCCGCTCATGAACTTGCGCGGAACCTCGCGTCGCCGCTTTATAAGACGCCCGGAAAAACGATCGCGGTGGTCGGCATGCTGAAGGATAAGGACCGGTTCCATGTCGCCGGTATCGTGAAAGATGAGATCGATGAGTGGCGGATCGCGTCGCTCACCGGCCCCCGAGCGAGCACCGCGGATGACCTCGAAAAGGAATTTCTCCGCGCCGGTGTACCGGCCGAACATGTAAGAAAATTTGAAAATATTCCCTCCGCGCTTGAATTTGCGAGGGGAGAAGCCTCTCACGCTGATAGAATTATCGTATTCGGGTCTTTCGTGACGGTTTCTGCCGCGATTGAAGCTCTCCGGAAAGACGGCTTCCAGGTGGATATCGTCCCCTAGACGAAAATAAAACAGACAGAGTAGGCATTTCTCTGGCGCGGATCTTTCCTTTGAGGAAGGATCCTGGCCGGAGCGGTTGTGGAGAAGCGGGTAATGGGGATCAGTTTCTGGCATAAAAAGAAAGAGGAGCCGCAGGCTCCGAAAGCGGTTCCGGAAAACGGAGTCAATGCCGTGAAGCGGTCCGATACAGAGAGCGATGCTCCGGGCGGTGTTCGGCTTCGCCGGATTGCGGTCGGGGCCGCTGTCATTCTTTCCGCGATCGTGATTGCCGGACCGTTTGTGGTGAGTGAACGGGCGGTGAAAGCGGAGTCTCCCGCGAAGACCGAGATCCCGTCACCTCCCGCGGTTTCCCAGGCGGCACAGGCGCAGCCGGCGTCCGCAGCGGTCGCGACCGCTGCCATGCCTCAGCTCACTTCTTCTCCCGCTGCCGCGTCGCCGGCCGCTTCAGCCACAGTCCCCGCCGCTCCTGGCGCTGCCCAGCCGATGGCTCGGACCGCGCCGAGCACTCAGCAGGCTCCTGCCGCCGCGGTTCCCCAGTCCCAGACTCAGGCTGACATTGCCAAGGCGAAACTCGCCGCGGATAACGCCGCCAAAGCCCGGATGAAGGCGGCTCAGGAAGAGAACGCCCGCCAGAAAGCTGAAATCGAAAAGAAAGCGAAGGCCGCGAAAGCTGCCCGTGATGATCAGCTGCAGGCTGCCATCGCGCAGCAGCAGAAGAAGGAAGCCGCTGCGAAGAAAGCCTCGGCTGACGCCTCCCAGCAGCGCTGGGTGATCCCGGTCGGGGCGTTCTCGGATCCCGCGGCTGCGAAGAAGGTTGTGGCAAACGGCCGCGCGAACGGCGTGTCGCTCAGCACTTCAAGCGTGAAGTCCGGCAGCACGACACTCACCCGTGTGACCGCGGGTCCCTTCAAGACGCGTGATCAGGCGGAAGCCGCGGAAGCGAAACTCGCTATGGCCGGTATTCGCACAGGCGGCGTACATCAGGCAAAATAGCGCCTTTCAATTTTCTGCCTCTCTGAGGCTCGGATTTTCCATATGGACAGCGGAACACTGAATCAGCTCGACTGGGTGATACTCGCGGTACTTGCGGCGTCCTCCATTCTCGGTGTCTGGCGCGGCGTTGTGAAGGAAGTGTTTTCGGTCGCGGGCTGGATCGCGGGCTTTATCTTCGCGTTCCGTCACGCGGCGGATGTGGGGCAGGTGCTCCCGATCACGTCTTTTGGACCGGTAGGGCGGACCGCGGCCGGCGCTGTGATCGTGATTCTCGTGACGCTTGCCGCGTTCGCGGTTTTCGGTTCGCTTCTCAGACTGGTGATCAAGGCGGTTTCAGGCGGCGTCGGCGACGGGGCTCTTGGATTTATCTTCGGTTTCATCCGGGGAGCGGTGATCGTGATGGCAGGCGTATTTGTCGCCTCTTTCACATCATCCCCTGAATCCCGGATGTGGCAGCAGAGCGAACTGATTCCGTACGCTGAAAAAGGGCTCGTGATGTGCCGCCCGCTGATGCCGGACACGCTCGTGCAGATCGCGGACATCGCGAAAAAGCAGCAGGACTCCGCCAAGGCCCTTTGGAACGCGAAGTACCGTCTGGAAGATCATGCGGGATCGCTTAAATAGAGGAAGCTTTTTCGCTTTTTCATCAGTGTGCTTTCTTTTCTTTCAAGTAAAATAAGCAGTTTCTCTCCTTCCATCATTCTCGAGGAATAAAAGAGCTATGTGCGGCATTGTAGGGATGGTCTCTGACAGCCCCGTAAATCAGCGCCTTTATGACGCGCTTCTTCTCCTTCAGCACCGCGGTCAGGATGCTGCCGGCATCGCAACGCTGGACGGTCTGACCTTCCATCAGCATAAAGCGATGGGTCTCGTGCGCGAAGTCTTCCGTACCCGCAACATGAGAAACCTCCTCGGGAATGCCGGCATTGCGCATACCCGCTATCCCACTGCAGGCTGCTCCACGTCGTCTGACGAGGCGCAGCCTTTTTACGTGAATGCCCCGTACGGCATCATGTTTGCGCATAACGGGAACCTCACGAACGCTTCCCGCCTGAAGCAGGAGCTCTATGAGCTCGATCACCGTCACATCAATACGTCGAGTGACAGTGAGGCGCTGCTGAACGTCCTCGCGGATGAAATCAGCCACCTCGTGGTCGGCACCACGCTCACCGCTGAAAAGGCTTTCCAGGCGGTGCGCGGCGTTCATAAGCGTATCCGCGGCGGCTATTCCTGCGTCGCGCTGATTGCCGGGAAAGGCCTTCTCGCGTTCCGTGATCCGAATGGCATCCGTCCGCTCTGCTACGGCTCCTATACGAATGAACGTGGTTTCACCGAGTACATGGTGGCCTCTGAATCCGTCGCGCTTACCGGCACGGGCTTCAATTTCGAGGACGATGTGAAGCCCGGCGAGGCGATCTGGATCGATCTGAACGGCAACATCGAGCGCTGCCAGTGCGCTGAGAATCCGAAGCTCACCCCCTGCGCGTTCGAGCTCGTTTACTTTGCCCGTCCGGACAGCGTGCTTGACGGTATCAGCGTTTACGGTGCCCGCCTGCGTCTTGGTGAATATCTCGCTGACACGGTGGCGCACGAGATTGAGCTGAAGGACATCGATGTTGTGATGCCGGTTCCGGACTCTGCCCGCCCGTGCGCGCAGCAGCTCGCTTCCCGCCTGAACCTTCCGTACCGCGAGGGTCTTATCAAGAACCGCTACGTCGGCCGTACGTTCATCATGCCGGGCCAGACGGTCCGCAAGAAGAGCGTCCGCCAGAAGCTGAACCCGATGCCGGTCGAATTCAAGGATAAGAACGTGCTGCTCGTGGATGACTCGATCGTCCGCGGCACCACGATGGGCGAAATCGTAGCCATGGCCCGCAGCGCCGGCGCGAAGAAAGTGTATGTCGCGTCCTCCGCTCCCCGTGTCTGCTTCCCGAATGTCTACGGCATTGATATGCCGACCCGCTCGGAACTCCTCTGCGGCGATGGCAAGGGTGCGGATGAGGTGGCCCGTATCATTGGCGCTGATAAGGTCGTCTACCAGACGATCGACGGTCTGAAGGGCGCGCTTTCCGACATGAACCCGGCAATCTCCGATTTCGATTGCTCGTGCTTCGATGGCCGGTATGTGACGGGTGACATCGATGACGCGTATCTCACTCAGCTTGAGGAAGAGAAGCGCCTCGCGAAGGAAGCCGATAAGCGCAGAAAGGCGGAAGAGGACTGATCGTTCCTGGTTCTGACGCCGCCGGGCTTTTCGCCCGGCAGCCTTCGAGGCCCGCCCGCGCTACCTGCGGCCGGGCCTTAGTTTTTGGGGAAGGAGAAATGCGATGACTGAAAACGAAGAGCCGCTTGTCGTGCGGCTTGATCACCTGGTGCTGACAGTCAAAGACCCTCAGGCGACAGTACGGTTTTATGAAGCGGTTCTTGGCATGAAACCCGTGCGGTTTGGAGAAGGGCGGCTCGCGCTTCAGTTTGGAAATACGAAGATCAATCTCCATCAGGCGGGGGCTGAAATCGCGCCTTACGCTCTCCGCCCCACGCCGGGATCCGCGGATCTCTGCCTGATCACGGAGGGGCCGCTCGATGCCGTGCGGCAGCGGCTGTCTGAAAACGGTGTTCCGATCGAACTCGGCCCCGTGAAGCGCACCGGCGCGGCAGGTCCCATCCTCTCGGTTTACTTCCGGGATCCCGATGGAAACCTGATCGAGGTTTCCCGGTACGAAGACCAGGCGGCGTTCTGAATAAGCAAAGGGGCAGTTCACTCACGGTGAACTGCCCCTTCTGACTGTGTCTGAAAACGCGGGTGTCCTCAGGCGAAGCACCCCTGATAGATCACGAGAAGCACCACGATCGGCGCGATGATCGCCACCATCGCATGGATAAAGGTGGTGTAGGCCGTGCCCCGGTTCTTCACGTAGTTCAGCTGCTCCTTGAACTTCGGCCAGGCGATCCAGCCCGTGAGAAGCGCGATAAAGAGACCGCCCATCGGGAGCAGGATGTTCGAGGAAAGGAAGTCAAGCGCGTCGAAAAGCGTCTTTCCGAAAACTTTCACATCCGACCACGGCCCGAAGGAAAGGGCGGAAACGCAGCCGAAGAGGAAAAGCGCGATCCAGCAGGCAAAGCACCCGCGGGGGCGCCTCACATTCCACTCATTCCCAAGGTACGCAATCACGACTTCCAGCATGGAGATCGAGCTCGTGAGCGCGGCCGTGAGAAGGCAGATATAGAAAAGCACCGCGAAGAACGCTCCGCCCGGGAAATGATCAAACACAATCGGCAGCGTCACAAAGACGAGTCCCGGACCGGCATTCGGATCGAGCCCGAAAGCGAACACCGCGGGCAGAATCATGAGACCGGAAAGAATAGAGCCGAGAAGCGCGAGAAACGCGATCCAGCCGGAAGAGGACGGAATGTCTGTCGTTTCCTTCACGTAGCAGCCGTACGTGACGATTGTGCCGCAGCCAAGTGAGAGCGAGAAGAACGTAAACCCGAGAGCGTTCAGGATGGTCGACGCGCTCATCGTTTCCGGGTGGATTGCGAAAAGGAATTCCACCCCTTTCATCGCGCCGGGGAAAGTGAGGCTTCGGATAAGGATCACCACCATCAGGATAAAGAGGAGCGGCATCAGGAATTTCGCGATCCGCTCAATCCCCTTCTCAACGCCGAGCGCCACGACGCCGCAAGTGAGGGTGAGGAAGCAGAAGTGCCAGAAGACATTTTTTACCGGATCCGACACGAGAACGGCGAAGCCCTCTTTCAGCGTTTCCGCGTCGCTCGAAAGCACGCTGTTCGTGAGCGACCCGATGAGGTACGACACACACCAGCCGCCGACCACGGAATAGTAAGAAAGAATGATGAAGGAAGAGATCACGCCGATAAAACCGGCGATCGCGAAGAAGGGGCCTCCCATCTTCTTCATCGCCTGAACAGCGGAACCCCGGCCGGCCCGGCCGACCGAGGCCTCAGCCATCAGGAGAGCAACACCGATCGTAAAGGTGAAGATGATGTAGGGAATGATGAAATTTCCGCCGCCATTCGCGCCCGCCCAGAAGGGGAATTTCCAGATTGCGCCGAGGCCGATGGCTGAGCCCGCGGAAGCGAGAATGAAGCCGATACGCGAGCCCCATTCGGTTGATTTCGCCATGTTGCTGTCCTTGATTTTTTGTGAGGGGAGTCCCGGAGAAGAGGGGGATCTTTATGAGACTCTCCGAAGAAGAACCGAAATATCTCTCGAGAGGCAGAGGAAATGTCGCGCCGGGAGGTCCTTCAGAAATTCTGCTACGAATTGAAAGAATATTGATAATACCCGGTTCTGTCTAGTTGTTTCCCTGTAGTTCTGCTGAGTTTCCTGTTGGCAAACCAATGTTCAAAAGTGTATATTTTTTATTATTGGTTTTATCAAAACCAGGAACACGTATCAATCGATCCGCAGAACGGACCTGAGCAGATGCGGCAGCAATTCGAGTTGACCGACAGGCTGGCCAAAAGCAGTCCCGGAGGTCTCCCAATCAAATCCAGATTAGGTTTGAAAGGAACGCAACTATATGAATGCCAGTGAGACGGCCGCCCGCGCGGCCGGAACGCCGATTACAGGCGCTGAGATCGTCTGTCGGGCGCTCGCCGAGGAAGGGGTGACGAAGGTTTTCGGTTACCCGGGCGGAGCGGTCATCCCGATTTATGACGAAATCTTCAAGCAAAGCGCTTTCCAGCACATCCTGACGGGGCACGAGCAGGGAGCGGCGCACGCCGCGGATGCCTATGCGCGCGCTACCGGAAAGCCTGGCGTCCTTATCGTGACGTCGGGTCCAGGCGCGACGAATGCCGTGACCGGCATCTCGACCGCCTACAGTGATTCCATCCCCCTCATCATTATTTCAGGCCAGGTTGGCACCTCCTTCATCGGCACCGATGCTTTCCAGGAGTGCGATACCGTGGGCATTACCCGTCCCTGCGTGAAGCACAATTTTCTTGTGCGTCATGTGGAGGATCTGGCGAAAACGATCAAAGAAGCCTTCTACATCGCGACGACCGGCCGTCCGGGTCCCGTGCTGATTGATATTCCGAAGGATATTCAGCTTCAGAAATGCGTTTTCGACTATCCCGAGAAAGTGGATATCCCGACCTATAAGCCGATTACCCGCGGTCATATGGGGCAGATCAGGAAGGCGCTCAACGCGCTTCTCGACTCAGCCCGTCCGCTGATCCTCGTGGGAGGCGGCGTGGTGCTGTCGGATGCTTCTGAACTGATGAATCGATTTGCCCGGCTGACAGGGATTCCCGTGATTTCGACCCTGATGGGGCTTGGCGGATTCCGCGGTTCGGACCGTAAGTTCCTCGGCATGGCCGGTATGCACGGAACGCTGGAAGCGAATTACGCGCTGCAGAACAGCGAGGTTCTCATTAATTTCGGCTCCCGGATGGAGGACCGTCTGGTCTCCAATGTCCCGGATTTCGAAAGCCGTCCGAGAACTGTCATTCATATCGATGTGGACCCTTCATCTATTTCGAAACGCGTGAAGGCTCAGATCCCGATCGTGGGTGACGTGAAGTCGGTGCTCGCTGACATGGTGAGCCTTCTTGAAGAAGAAGACTACCGGCAGAACACCGAGCTGCTCACGCCCTGGTGGAACCAGATTGACGAGTGGAGGTCGAGAAAGTCGCTTGACTATCCGGCAGACAGCAAGTCGATCATGCCGGAAGCGCTGGTGGAAAAGGTTCAGGCCGCAGCCCCCGCGGACACGATCTATACAACGGATGTGGGCGAACATCAGATGTACGCCGCCCAGTACCTGAAGCTCGACGAGCCCAGACATTTTCTGACGAGCGGCGGTCAGGGCACGATGGGCTTTGGACTGCCCGCCGCGGTCGGCGCCGCGGTCGCGTTCCCGGATAAACCGGTCGTCTGCTTCACGGGCGACGGGTCGATCCAGATGTGTATTCAGGAGCTGATCACCTGCAAGCGTTACGGGCTCGCACCGAAGATCGTGATCTTCAATAACGGTTACCTCGGCATGGTGGCGGTCTGGCAGAAGCTTTACTGCGGCGGCCGGCTTTCCGAAACGACGCTGGATCCGCAGCCTGACTTCGTGGCGCTTGCGAAAGCCTATGGCCACGTCGGCTACCGCTGCCGCACGTACGCGGAGCTTGACGCGGCGCTTAAGGATGCTTTCGGGGAAAACCGGAACGAATGCTGCGTGCTCGATGTTCAGATCAAGCGTGATGAACCCGTGTACCCGATGGTTGGGCCTGGAGAAGGTCTCACCCGAATGATTCTGAGGGAGGAATGAGAATGAGCGGAGAAAGACACGTGATTTCGATTCTCCTCGAGAATCGCTCCGGGGCGCTTTCGCGCGTCGTGGGACTCTTTTCGGCCCGCGGTTACAACATCGACAGCCTTACGGTCGCGCCGACCGAGTCTGAACACCTCTCGCGCATGACGATCGTGAGCCACGGTGACGAAGCGCTCGTGGAACAGATCACAAAGCACCTCAATAAGCTGATCGAGGTGCTGAAGGTGGTGGATCTGACGGAAGCGCCCTACGCGGAACGCGACCTGATGCTCGTAAAGGTCAGGGCAGCGGGCCGTGAGCGCGATGAAATGATGCGGCTTACGGATATTTTCCGCGGTCACATCATCGACGTGACGGAACGCTCTTTCACGATTGAGATCACCGGCGACGCAGGGAAGCTTGACGCGTTTCTCACCGCGATTGATCCGAAGCAGATTCTGGAAACTGTCCGGTCAGGCGTTCTCGGAATCGGCCGCGGCGAACACATTCTGAAGTCCTAGCAGCAAAAGCGTTTCTTATTTACTGATCTGAATTTACCGGAAGACCGAAGCCGGTCTTCCATCTGACGAGGCCCCGCGCCTCTGGAGAAAAAGCATGAAGGTTTATTACGACAAGGACTGTGACCTTTCCATCATCAAGGGCAAGAAGGTCGCGATCATCGGCTACGGTTCCCAGGGACACGCCCATGCGCTGAACCTGCATGACTCCGGCGTCAATGTGGTGGTCGGTCTGCGCCCGAACGGCGCCTCCTGGAAGAAGGCTGAGGCTGCCGGTCTCGCGGTCGCGTCCGTTGAAGATGCCGTGAAAGGCGCTGACGTCGTCATGATGCTGATCCCGGATGAAAACATCGCGAAGACCTACCGTGAGCAGGTTGAGCCGAACATCAAGCAGGGTGCGGCTCTCGCTTTTGCCCACGGCTTCAACATTCACTACGGCCAGGTGATTCCGCGTGAGGACCTCGATGTCATCATGGTGGCCCCGAAGGCTCCGGGCCACACGGTCCGCTCCACCTATGCCGCCGGTGCCGGTGTGCCGCAGCTCGTTGCTGTTTTCCAGGATAAGTCCGGCCGCGCGATGGATATCGCGCTCTCCTACGCCTCCGCCAATGGCGCCGGCAAGGCGGGCATCATCGAAACGACGTTCCGCGAAGAGACGGAAACGGACCTCTTCGGCGAACAGGCTGTGCTCTGCGGCGGTATCGTTGAACTCGTGAAGACGGGCTTTGAGACCCTCGTGAAAGCCGGGTACGCGTCTGAAATGGCGTACTTTGAATGCTTCCACGAAATGAAGCTGATCGTCGACCTGATGTACGAAGGCGGTATCGCGAACATGGACTACTCCATTTCGAATAACGCCGAATTCGGCCAGTACTGGACGGGTCCGAAGGTTGTGAATGAAACCTCCCGTGCCGCGATGGAACAGTGCATCAAGGATATTCAGTCCGGCGTTTACGCGAAGGCGTTCCTTGAAGAGTGCGCGTTCGGCTATCCGGTGCTCCGCTCGATGCGTGCCCAGACCGCCCGTCATCCGATCGAGACCACGGGTGAGAAGCTCCGCGCGATGATGCCCTTCATCACCGCTCACCGTCTGGTTGACCGCAGCAAGAACTGATCGCTCTCGCTGAGTCATTTCATCAGCTTTCCGTCGCCCCGGGGAATATGGGTTCTCCGGGGCGACAGCGTATCTGCCGGGATACCCGGTGCGGAATGAAAACGGATACGGTGGAGGTGTAGAGAAATTGCGCGGTCACCCTGATAGAATGCCCTATCGGAAATACGTTTTTGGTGAGATCCTGGAGATCAATATCTATGGATAAAAGAATCTATCCCCATCCCATCTTTGCGAAAGAGGGTTGGCCCTTCATGGCGGGCACGGGCGTTCTCGCGCTTCTCGCGACGGCAATGGGCTGGGGCTTTCTGAGCGTCATCTTCTGGGCGCTTTTTATTCTTGTGGTTCAGTTCTTCCGGGACCCGGCGCGTGAAATTCCCCAGGGCGAGAAGCTTGTGCTTTCCGTCGTTGACGGCCAGGTTCTGAAGGTTGAAAAGGCGAAGGATCCCTATACGGGACGTGACGCGATTCTGATCTCCGTCTTCATGAATCTTTTCAACGTCCACAGCCAGAAGTCTCCGGTTGACGGCACCGTGCTGAAGAAGGTGTACCGCCCGGGCAAGTATTTCAACGCGTCGCTCGATAAGGCCAGCGCTGAGAACGAGCAGTGCGGCCTTGTGGTGCGGGCGGATGATGGGAACCTGGTGACGTTCGTTCAGATCGCGGGTCTCGTGACGCACCGCATTCTGAATTACGTGAAGGAAGGCGATCATCTGAATCGGGGTGATCGTTACGGCTTTATCCGTTTCGGTAGCCGCGTGGATATGTACCTTCCGCTGAACGCCCGTCCGAAGGTTGTGATCGGTGAGAAGGTCTGGGGCACGACAACCGTCCTCGCGGTTCTTGGCGAGGCTCTGGATGAACCCGAGGCTCCGCTCGATGAATCGGAAGACTCTTCTGTGACAGCACCGCTCAGAGTGAAACCCCCGCTGCACCGGCCGCAGCCCCTGCAGCTGAAGCAGAAGCTCCGGAAGCTCCTGCCGCGGCGAAGCCTTCGGAGTCCGAACCGGCGCCTGCCGCTCCCGCGGAGTCTGAGTCAAGTGCTCCTGCCGCAGCTGAACCCGCGAAGACGACTGACGCTTCAGCGAAGTAAGGCTTCGGCGCTCTAACCGTTCCCCCTAAAAAAGCAAAGCGGATGCCTGGGTAATCCCCGGCGTCCGCGTCAGCATTCAGTTATTCAGGAAAAGACGATAAAAATGACTTCAGAACACATCCCGGGTCAGCGAGTTCCGCTTACCGAAATCGGAAAGCGCAATATCAGGATTGTCCGCACGCGGGGCATCTACGTTCTGCCGAACCTTTTTACGACGGCGTCGCTTTTCTGCGCGTTTTACGCGATTGTTCAGGCCATGGCCGGGCACTTTGATATTGCCTCCATCGCGATCTTCTTCTCGATGATTTTTGACGGCTGTGACGGCCGTGTCGCCCGCCTCACTCATACTCAGAGCGAGTTTGGCGTGCAGTATGACTCGATCGCGGATATGACAGCGTTCGGCGTGGCGCCGGCTCTCGTGATCTATCAGTTCGCGCTTTCCGGCCTTGGAAAGATCGGCTGGGCCGCGGCTTTCATTTACTGTCTGGGCGCCGGTCTCCGTCTGGCCCGCTTCAATACCAATGTGAAGGTCGTGGATAAGAGCTTCTTCCAGGGGCTTCCGAGCCCGGCGGCTGCAGCACTGATTGCGGGCTTTGTGTGGCTCGCGGTTGATAACAAGCTCCCCGCCTGGACCGGTGACGCGCTTCCCTGGATGGCCGCGGTGCTCGCGGTTTTCGCCGGCCTTACGATGGTCTGCAACGCGCCGTTCTTCTCCGGCAAGAGTCTTGCCGTTGTGAGAACCGTGCCGTTTTGGTTCCTTTTCGTCGCGGCGATTCTCTTCATCATTATTTCGAGCAATCCGTCACTCTCGATCTTCATCATCTTCTGCATTTACGCCGTCTCGGGCTACGTCTATCAGGCTTATCTCTGGTGGAAGGGCCGTCCGAACCCCGTGAAGCCTGAGCGTGATGAGGAAGAAGCCTGACGCTGGCTTTTCCGCCTAAGCCCTGAGGGCCGCAGGCAAATGAAGCATCATGCGGACGCGGCGCGAGCCGCCCTTTATCAGAGGAGTTCCTATGTCATTTCTTTTTGCACCGCCCCCTCAGGCCGTTCTGCCGATCGTGGGGGAGAAGAATCTTTACTTCCCCCTGCATCGCGTGTATTTCATCGGTCACAACTACTCGGCCCACAATAAGGAGCTGAACGCTCCGGACGAGCCGGTGATCTTCCTGAAGCCTGTTGACGCGGTTGTGCCGGTTCCGGAAGGAACCGTGGCTGAAATCCCGTATCCTCCTCAGTCCGATAATTTCCAGCATGAGATTGAGCTCGTTGTCGCGCTGAAGTCAGGCGGCCGCGATCTCACACCTGAAGAGGCCGAAAAGGCGATCTACGGCTTCGCGGTCGGATGCGACTTTACGCGCCGCGACTGGCACTTCAGGATGCGTGACAAGGGACAGCCCTGGGAAAAGGGGAAGACCGTTGACAGCGCGCTCCCCGTCACGGCGCTCCGCCCGATTGAGCGGACACCGGAACTGCAGAACCTGGGGATCTGGCTCTACGTGAACAGCGAGAAAAAGCAGGACGGCAATATCGATCAGATGCTTTTCACGCCGGCTGAGCTGATCAGCCATCTCTCGAAGTTCTGGGAACTGAAGGCGGGTGATATTGTCTTCACCGGGACGCCGGCTGGTGTCGGTCCCGTGAAGAAGGGCGATATTCTGAAGGGCGGCATCGCGGGTGTCGGTACGCTCGATATGAAGATCGTCTGATACGTCACCCCCGCGCGCTTTCGGGATAGGCAAGAAAAAACCGATCTCGGTACAGAACCGGGGTCGGTTTTTTCGTTCCGGGAAATGATCACCGGTTTCAGGAAGAGGCGGAGCTTGACGCCATGCTGGCCGCTGCGCTGTCCATCGAAATCGTTTCGATTTCCTCCGCGAGATCTGATACCGCGCTGGCGTAGAAATAGCTGTGGTTATAGTTCAGGATCGTCTGGAAATTCCGGGTCCCGAGGCGGTACTCTGTCGCCTGCTTTCCATCCTGGTCGCGGTACGGGAGATCAACGATCATCAGAGGTTCGTCGCCCGGGATGTTAAGTTCAAAATCCGGAATGAACCCGGCCCGGAGCGCGTGGTCAAACGTCGTATCAGTGGTGATGCCGCCTGTGACGAGCCGCATATCGGCGTCGCTGTCCGGCGTGCAGGAGAAGAACGGCGGAAGCCCCCGGACCCAGCCGTGGCTTGAGAGGTAGTTCGCCACCGAGCCGATCGCGTCCGCGCTCGACTCAACGAGATCGATCTGACCGTCCCCGTCAAAGTCGACCGCGTACTTGCGCACCGAGGAGGGCATGAATTGCCCCATGCCGATGGCGCCCGCGAAGCTCCCATAGACCGTGGCGGGATCGAGATGCTGCTCGCGAAGAAGCAGGAGAAACTCAGTGAGTTCAGTCCGGAAGTAATCCGCGCGGCGCTTGTAATCGAAGGTAAGCGTACAGAGGGAATCCAGAACGCGGAAACTGCCCTGGTTTCTGCCGTAGACCGTTTCAACGCCGATGATCGACGCCACGATGTCCCGCGGAATGCCGTAGCGATCCTCAGCTTTTCCGAAAGCCTCGTCGTTTTCCTCAAGGAATTCCGACCCCTTCTCAATCCGGGACTTTCCGACCATCCGGTGCTGATAAACCCGCCAGTCGCCGCGGACCGCGGTTTTCGGTGCGTTCGGCTTCCGGGGCTTCGGTGTCATCAGCTGTTCCACGCGGGCGGAATACGTAGCCTGCGAGAGGACCTCTTCAATAAAGGACTTAGGAAGCTGCGTCGCCGCGGCGGTTTCCTCAATGTAAGCCTGAACCTCTGGCATCGCGGGGTAAGACGTATCCTCGCTCGACTCCGTTTTTCTCAGAGCCGGATCCGGAAGCTGAGCGCAGACAGCCGCCGGCAGCCCAGGTATGGCGGCTGTCAGAAGCAGTGTCAGCAGATTTCGGCGGCTCAGCGGCATGGCTTTTCTGATTGAGTAAATAAGTGTCCTATCTCATTAATTATATAGGTGCGTGTCAATCCGTTAAGGGCGGAATCGTAACGAAAAACCAGTAGAGGGAAAAAATCTTTGGAGACGAAGCCTTGACAAACGGCTTTTTATCCGTAAAATTTGTATCCCTATGCGGGAGTAGCTCAGTTGGTAGAGCGCAACCTTGCCAAGGTTGAGGTCGCGAGTTCGAGACTCGTCTCCCGCTCCAGGATTCTTCAGTAATGCTGAGGAAGCGTGGTGGCGCGATAGCAAAGTGGTTATGCACCGGATTGCAAATCCGTTCACGGCAGTTCGATTCTGCCTCGCGCCTCCATAATTCAGCAGGCGTACTGATGCGGGAGTAGCTCAGTTGGTAGAGCGCAACCTTGCCAAGGTTGAGGTCGCGAGTTCGAGACTCGTCTCCCGCTCCATTTTCGAGAAGAGGAAGCTTTCAAGGGCTTCCTTTTTTCATATCTGCATCAGCGAGTGCCCGGGTGGCGGAATTGGTAGACGCAGGGGACTTAAAATCCCTCGCTTCGGCATACGGGTTCGAGTCCCGTCCCGGGTACCAGGCATTTCCAGAGACGTTCGTCTCACAGTATAATAATCAATTAACCGCAACAGACTTTCGGTTTCGGAGGTCTCGAGCAACACAATCTGTAAGCCGGTGCCTTCTTTTCCCTTCAAAGCTGGTTCCGGCTCGTGCGCCCCGAAAGCGAGGAACCCGTCGGTTGCCCGCCGGGCACACTGTTTAACGTAACGGGAGAAGCACGTGAGCTCACTCATTCAGGACAACCGGCCTGAGGCTGTACTGGCCCTGGCCGACGGAACGCTGTTCCGCGGCCGTTCCATCGGCGCGCCCGGTCGTACCATCGCTGAAGTCGTTTTCAATACGTCCATGACGGGCTATCAGGAAATCCTGACAGATCCGTCCTACACCGGTCAGATCGTCAATCTCACGTATCCGCATATCGGCAACGTGGGCGTGAATAACGAAGATACCGAATCGGGCCGCATTTACGCGGCGGGCCTCGTCATCGAAACCCTTTCTCCCATCGTCTCGAACTTCCGTGCGAAGGAAACGCTTTCCGAATACCTCACGCGTTCCGGCGTGGTTGGCATTGCCGAAGTCGATAACCGTCTTCTCACCCAGATCATCCGCGACCGCGGCGCGCAGGCAGCCTGTATTCTGACGGCCGCGAACGGCACGCTGACGGATGAGGAACTGAATGCCGCTGTTGAAGCCGCGAAGAGCTACACCGGCATGGTGGGCCAGGATCTCGCTCAGGTCGTGACCACCAAGGCTCCGTACGAGTGGACCGAAGGCACCTGGCAGATCGATAACGACACGGGCGCTACCTCCTACACGAAGCCTGAGCTTCCCTTCCACATCGTGGCTTACGATTTCGGCGTGAAGCAGAACATTCTCCGCCTTCTCGTGAATCAGGGACTGCGCGTTACCGTGCTGCCCGCGAAGACTTCCTTTGAAGACGCGATGAAGTATTCCCCGGATGGCTTCTTCTTCTCGAACGGCCCGGGAGATCCGGAACCCTGCACGTACGCGATTGAAACCGCGAAAAAGATTCTGAAGTCCGGCATTCCGTTCTTCGGTATCTGCCTCGGGCACCAGATCCTCGGTCTCGCGGTGGGCGGAAAGACCGTAAAGATGAAGACCGGTCACCACGGTGCCAATCACCCGGTGATCGATGTGAAGACAAAGCATGTCTACATCACGAGCCAGAACCACGGGTTTGCGGTCGACGCCTCCACGCTTCCCGCGAATGTCCGTGTGACGCACGAGTCGCTCTTTGACGGCACGCTCCAGGGTATGGAGCTTACCGACGCTCCGGCCTTCAGCTTCCAGGGGCACCCTGAAGCGAGCCCGGGACCTCAGGACATTTCCCCGCTTTTCGAGCGTTTCGGACAGATGGTCCGTACGTACGCTGAAAGCAAGGCGGCCAGGTAATTTTCCGGTAATTCTTAATATTGGCCTTTGCCCGGAGAGCGCTCCGGCCACTCGGGGAAAGGCGGCAGACAGGATAGCGAAATGCCAAAACGTCAGGACATAAAATCCATTCTCATCATCGGCGCCGGCCCGATCATCATCGGCCAGGCCTGTGAGTTTGACTACTCCGGTGCTCAGGCCTGCAAGGCGCTGAAGGAAGAAGGGTACCGCGTCATTCTCGTGAACTCGAACCCCGCCACGATCATGACGGATCCGGGGCTCGTGGACGCGACCTACATTGAGCCGATCACCTGGGAGGTGGTTGAGCGGATCATCGCGAAGGAACGGCCCGATGTGATTCTGCCGACGATGGGCGGTCAGACAGCGCTCAACTGCGCGCTCGATCTGAAGAATCACGGCGTGCTCGATAAGTACGGGATCGAACTGATCGGCGCCTCGCCGAAAGCGATTGAAAAGGCTGAGGACCGCAAGCTCTTCAAGGAAGCGATGGAGAAAATCGGCCTTGAATGCGCGAAGTCCGGTATCGCCTACAACATGCAGGAAGCGCTCGAAGTGCAGCAGACCGTGGGATTCCCCACGATTATCCGCCCGAGCTTCACGCTCGGCGGCTCAGGCGGAGGCATCGCCTACAACATGGAAGAGTTCGTGCGGATCTGCCAGCGCGGTCTCAAGCTTTCCCCGACGCACGAGCTTCTGATTGAAGAGTCGCTTCTCGGCTGGAAAGAGTACGAGATGGAAGTGGTCCGCGATCACGCGGATAACTGCATCATCGTCTGCTCGATTGAGAACCTCGATCCGATGGGCATTCACACGGGTGACTCGATTACCGTTGCACCGGCCCAGACGCTGACCGACAAAGAGTATCAGATCATGCGTAACGCCTCGATCGCGATTCTCCGCGAGATCGGCGTGGATACGGGCGGATCCAACGTGCAGTTCGCCGTGAACCCGAAGAACGGCCGTCTGATCGTGATCGAAATGAACCCGCGCGTGTCGCGTTCGTCCGCTCTCGCCTCCAAGGCAACCGGTTTCCCGATCGCGAAGGTCGCGGCCAAGCTCGCCGTGGGCTACACGCTTGACGAACTCCGGAACGACATCACCGGCGGCAAGACCCCGATTTCCTTCGAGCCGACGATTGACTACGTCGTCACGAAGATGCCGCGTTTCGCCTTTGAGAAGTTCCCGCAGGCGGATGACCGTCTGACCACCCAGATGAAGGCTGTGGGCGAAGTGATGGCGATCGGCCGCACGTTCCAGGAATCCTTCCAGAAGGCGCTCCGCGGTCTTGAAACCGGTAAGGACGGTCTTGACAGCAAGACATCCGACCGCGAACAGATCGTCTATGAGATTTCCGACGCGGGCCCCGAGCGTATCTTCTATGTCGGTGACGCGTTCCGTATCGGCATGACGCTGAAGGAAGTCCAGGAAGCGACAAATATCGACCCCTGGTTCCTTATCCAGATCCAGGAAATCATCGATATCGAGAAGCGGCTTGAGGGCCGGACGCTTTCCTCGCTCACGCGTGAAGAGCTCCTCTTCCTCAAGCAGAAGGGCTTCTCCGACCGCCGTCTTGCAAAGCTTCTCCACGTGTCTGAGGACGAAGTGCGTTCTGACCGCTGGATGATGAAGCTGCACCCCTCCTATAAGCGCGTTGATACGTGCGCCGCGGAATTCAAGACCACGACCGCTTACCTCTACTCCACCTACCACGGCGCGAGTGAGGCCGATCCGGATGACCGGAAGAAGGTGGTGGTGCTGGGCGGCGGTCCGAACCGTATCGGCCAGGGTATCGAGTTCGACTATTGCTGCGTCCACGCCGCTCACGCGCTCCGCGAAGATGGCTACGAGACCATCATGGTGAACTGCAATCCGGAAACGGTGTCGACTGACTATGACACGTCGGATCGCCTGTTCTTTGAACCGGTGACGCTCGAAGACGTGCTCGAGATCTGCCGCATTGAGAAGCCGTTCGGTGTCATCGTGCAGTACGGCGGTCAGACCCCGATCAATCTCTGCCGGAAGCTTGAGAAGGAAGGTGTGCCGATTCTCGGTACGACTCCGGATTCGATCGATATCGCGGAAGACCGCGGCCGCTTCCAGAAGCTTGCGTCAGACCTTGGCATCCTGCAGCCGCCGAACCGTGCGGCCCGGTCCGAAGAAGACGCCATCGTGATGGCAGACGAAATCGGGTACCCGCTCGTTGTCCGCCCGTCCTACGTGCTTGGCGGCCGCGCGATGGATATCGTCCACAGCCGGAAGGATCTCGAGGCCTACATGCGTGAGGCGATCAAGGTGAGCAACGACAGCCCGGTGCTCCTCGATCGGTTCCTCGACGACGCGGTGGAAATGGACGTTGACGCCGTGAGTGACGGGGACGAAGTCCGGATCGGCGGCATCATGCAGCATATTGAGCAGGCCGGCGTCCACTCGGGCGACGCGGCGTGCTCGCTCCCGCCTTACAGCCTCCGCCCTGAGCTCGTTGAAGAGATCAAGCGTGAGACGAGACTCCTCGCTGAGGCGCTTAAGGTGAAGGGGCTCATGAATGTGCAGCTCGCCGTGCAGCACGCCTACTCCGAGACCCCGAAGGTCTACATTCTCGAAGTGAATCCGCGTGCCTCACGCACCGTGCCGTTTGTCTGCAAGGCGACGGGTGAGCCGCTCGCGAAGATCGCGGCCCGCGTGATGGTCGGGCAGACGATGAAGCAGCAGGGAGTCAATGTTGAGGTAACGCCGAAGTACATGTGCGTGAAGGAAGCCGTGTTCCCGTTCACCAAGTTCCTCGGTGTGGACCCGGTTCTTGGACCTGAAATGCGGTCGACGGGCGAAGTGATGGGTGTCGGCGCGTCGTTCGGCGAAGCGCTTTATAAGGCTGAGCTCGGCGCCGGTGACCGGCTCCCCGAAAAGGGTACGGCGTTTATTTCGGTCCGCGATGTCGATAAGGCCCGCGCGGTGTCGGTTGCCACGCACCTCCGTGACCAGGGCTTCAATATCGTCGCAACGCGCGGCACAGCGGCTCTTCTGCAGCATGCGGCGATTCCCTGCCGTGTGGTGAATAAGGTTTCTGAAGGCCGTCCGAACGTGGTCGATATGATCAAGAACGGTGACGTGCAGCTCGTGATCGCGACGGCTGACGAATCCCGTACTCAGATCAGCGACGCGCGCCAGATCCGCCAGACGGCGCTTGCGCAGCTCGGCGTTGTGTACTACACGACGATTTCGGGCGCTGCCGCCGCGGTTGAAGGCCAGAAGCACGCGAAGGATGTCGAGGTCCGCAGCCTGCAGGAACTTCACGCGATGAACCGCGCCTGAGTGTTTCGCTGATCCCGGATTCGTCCGGGAATCGCGGGACTTGCCGGCTTTCCTGTTATACCGGGGAAGCCGGTTTCTTTTGCCCGGTGCGGAGCCCGGGGCTCCGCACCTCTCTCGGAAACTTTTCGAAACGGCTCCGGGGCTTTTTCCGCCCGAACCGGTCCCGGAAATCTTTTATCATCAGAAAAGTTTTGGTTCTGCAGCGGTCCGGGGAAAAACACGGGACCGCCTGCCGTATTTGCTGATTTCTGCGTTATTTCATGAAACGGATCCGATTTGACCGGAGAGCCACCGTCGTGGTGGTCATTCTTCTGGCCCTGATTTTTATTTTCCAGCCGATATCCTGGACCACTGTCCCGAAAAACGGTGTGCTCTCCGTGATCATTGACCGGACAGACACAACGACGGCGGATGCGGTGAAGAAACTCCGTCTCTCCGGCGTTCAGACGCCGGAAGCGATCCTGTACCCCGTGGTGTCGGCGGCGAGCGCGTTTTCCTCCTCGGGTCTGAAGAAGGGCTGCTATCAGCTTTCCCCAAAGTCGCCTCTGATTTCACTTTTCTTCAAGCTCGCCTCGGGACGCGTGAGTTACCTCGTTATCCGGATTCCGGACGGAGCGAATATCTGGGGCGTTGAAAAACTCTTTAAGGAGAGCCCGGATCTCGATCGCAAGCTCACTGATTTTTCGGATGCCACCCTGAAATCGGATCCGGAGGTTTTCCGCGGATTTGATCAGGATATTGATTCGGTCCGCAAAAAATTCAGGGAATCCGCTTCTGTCAGTTATTACGAAGGGCTCGCGGCGCCCGACACGTATTACTACAAGCCGGGCCAGTCTGACGCCGCGCTTCTCGCGAAGATGGTGCGTCATCAGAAACAGATTCTGGATTCCGAGTGGCAGAACCGCGATACGGCAGCCACCGCTCTCATCCGGACACCGTATGAGGCGCTGATTCTCGCGTCCCTTATCGATAAGGAAGCGGGTCAGGGGCAGGAGAAATACCTTGTTTCGAGTGTCTTCTATAACCGTCTGAAAATCGGAATGCCGCTTCAGACCGATCCTACGGTGCTCTACGCGAAGGGCCTGGAAACCCGCTCTGACCCGAAGAACATCACGAAAGACGATCTGCTGAAAGACAATATTTATAATACGTACCGCCAGCGCGGCCTTCCGCCCACGCCGATCGCGTGTCCGTCACGTGAGGCGATTCACGCCGCGATGCATCCGGCGGACACAAAGTATCTTTACTTTGTTGCGTCCGGTTCCGGCCGCTCCAAGTTTTCGGAAACGCTCGGCGAACATAATGCCGCCGTGAATCAGTACATTCTGAAGAAATAACGGAGGGGAATCCTGAAGGAGGCGGCGCTGCCGCCCCTTTCTGTTTCACCCGTTTCTTCACACCAGCGAAGGAAAAACCTATGCCGCTCGCGATTTACCCCTGGCAGGAAGCACTCAGCCGGGATCTGGAAATCTTCAGACACCGGATGCCGAGCGGCATCATCGTGAGCGGGCCCCGGGATATCGGCACCTTTGAGCTCGTGCTCGCTTTCACGAAGAGCCTGATGTGTGAGAATCCGGCAGAGGACGGTACGCCCTGCGGGAAATGCCCGGGATGCCGGCTCGCGGAAGCGGGAACTCACCCGGATATCCGTTTTCTGCTTTCGGAAGAGGAGGCGGCGAGGCACGATCTGCCCATCCCTGAAAGCGCCGGGAAGAAACTCTCGGACGAAATCTCCATTGCGGCTGTCCGTGAGCTTCAGGACTACGTGGCGCTGAAGCCTCACCGGAGCCCGAGACGCGTCATTCTCATTTCGCCGGCGGACCGTATCCGGCCGGACGCCGCGTCAGTTCTTCTCAAGATGGTGGAGGAGCCGCCTGATCTCAGTTTCATCATGATCGCGGAGGATCTCGACGCCATTCTCCCAACCCTCCGCTCGCGCTGCGTTCTGCTTCACGCGAGAAAGCCGGATCCGGAGGCAGCCTCCTCCTGGCTTGAATCCAAAGGGCTGAAGGACTTTGATGAGCAGCTTGCCGAAGCGGGCGGGAATCCGCTTGCCGTGATCCGAGGTCATAAGATCGTGCCGGATGAGGCGAGAACGCTTTTCCTGAACCTGCTTAAGGCGGGGAAACGGCTGGATATCACTCAGGTCGCGCCGGGTGTCGGCACCGGCTGGAAGCTCGACGCCTGCGCGGATTTTCTTTCCCGCTGGGGCACGGATCTGATCCGCGTGAAGTCCGGTCTTCAGCCGTCCTACTTTGTCGGTGAGACCCCCGAACTGCAGTCGATCGCGCCGCGCGCGGATCTTCAGGCGCTCTTTCACTGGCTCGATGAGATTGAGTCCCTGAAACGGGCCTCCACGGTGCCTCTCAATAACAAGCTCGCGCTTGAAAAGATTCTGGAAAGCTACCGCTCGGCTTTCCGGTCCTGAGCGGCTGACTCAGATCGGTTTTACCTTCTTGAATTCCCGGATCACCCGGGCGTCCGCCGGTACGAGGTAGAGCGACGTGGTGGAGAGAGAGGAGTGACCGAGTGCCGTCTGCACGACATTCACCGGCATGGATTCAAGAGCGGTTTCAGCAAAGGTGTGCCGCAGCCAGTGAGCGGATGCTGTGCGGAGCTTTGCGCCGTCGATCGGATTCTTCTGATCCGCGAGAAGCGCCGCTTCCTCGAGAAACTTTTTCAGTATGCGGTGAAGCCCGGAGCGGGAGAGGGCGTCTGTCGCGTTTTTCGGACGCTTTCCCTTTCCGAGACTCGCGAGAAGCGGGGTTCCCTTGGGACAGCTTCCGATCGGGGGAAGCCCCCGGATCTTCAGATAGGCGTTGAAGGCGTCGAGATGCTCCTGCTGCAAGGGCAGGCGGCGGACTTTGTCCCCTTTTCCGATCACCTCAATAATGGTGACGGATTCATTCCCAATCCGGCGCTGCGTGATCCAGCCCGCGGTGGAGGAGAGCATTTCGCTTGCCCGCATGCCGAGTCCCTTTCCCATCATGAGAATGGTTTCAAGCCTCGACTTTTCGATCCCATCCTCCATGGCGTCAAGGCACCGGAGGACGTCGCCCCACTGCTCTGGCGTAAGCGAGCGGTCAGAAAACTCTTTCGGCGCGCCTTCCCCGGGGAGAAAACGGATGCGCTGCGGGACCTGATCAAAGGGATTGGTGCGGAGGTAGCCGGTTTTCGTGAGAAAACTAAAGAGAAGCCTCACCACAGTCAAAGCCTGACGCCGGCTCGTGTGAGAAAGCGGGCCGTTGAAAGGGCGCCACGCGGGCGAATCCCTTCTTTCGCTCTTCTTTCCAATCCACTGCGCGGCAGGAACCCGCCACTTCCGGCTCCAGGCTTCCGGCGTGAGACGCGCGAGATCCTCAAGCCACCGGAGATACTGAGAGGCCTGAGGAACGGTTACCGAGCTGAGCGCCGTGTTTTTCTCCATGATGCACCAGAGGAGAAACCGCTCAGCCTCTTTCTGATAAGCGCTTCGGGTGTTGGGGTTTGAGGCACGCGAGGCGAGCCAGGCGTGGATCGCTTCGAGGTCGTTTGAAGCGTCGAGCGCGGATTTCTCTTCCGGTCCCCGGTTTCGTCCCTGGGACCCATCGAGAAGCGAGGGGAGGCCGAGTGACTCGAGAGGCGCGATGCCAGGAGCGGTCCTCTCCGCGGAGAGGATCACTGCGCTTCCTTCAATTTCTGGATTGGCGGCTGATTTGGCGGACATCCGGCCTCTGATCCCCCGGTTCAATAAAAGAATCTGTATGAAGCGGAACGCCGCGAGGTGCAGCCTCCCGCATTCCGTTTTATCATTGTATGAATTTTCCGCCCGGCGGTCCTTTATGCGCCGGGTTTTGTTACCCGTACACGAGCGAAAGATTTCTTTCGTTCTCCGTGGAAACCTGAACTGAGGTTTTTTTAAAGCCATGATTGCCGCTTTTGATATTGCCTTTGCCGGTGCGCAGAAGGTTGAAACGACTACTACCAATCAGCCGCTCGCGCAGGCGATTATCGGCGTGGACCAGCTGCTGACGATGGGGTCCCGGGCGCTCTACGGCTATCTGATTGATCCGGAAGTGGACGTGC
>OASY01000470.1_pt1 | contig 27338 bp, 28 predicted proteins | sample 1501231 | NCBI WGS metagenome assembly OASY01 (sample SAMEA2579917, study PRJEB22360) | human gut metagenome | biome: human gut; feature: human-associated habitat; material: faeces | place: Denmark | collected 2008/2010 | reverse complement strand
GTGCTTTGTAGTATAGCTTCTTTAAGAACTATTTTATCAATAACGTGGAGAATTGAAAGACTTTCATTACTATTTGTGCCGCCGACTTGGCGGTGGAATGGAGATTTTTATGAAAAAGAGAAGCATTGCATTAGTGATGGCCGGATTGATGACCGCTGTGAGCCTTGCCGGATGCGCAGGAAATTCTTCATCAGATACAGCTGATGCCGGGGGTGCAAAGACTGAGGCGGCCGGTTCGGGAACGGAAACAGGCGGCCAAAAGAGCCTGACCGTTGCGTGGTGGGGCAACCAGGTTCGCAACGAGAGAACGCAGGCGGCTTTGGATAAATATTCGGAGTTAAATCCGGGAGTAACTCTGGACGGACAGTTCTCTGAGTGGGGGGATTACTGGAATAAGCTGGCAACGGCGTCCGCGGGAAATTCTCTTCCTGATGTGATCCAGATGGATTACGCATATCTGGATCAGTATGCACAGAACAATCTGCTCTTAGACCTGACGCCTTATTTGGAGAATGGAACGCTTAATCTGGATGACGCTAACCAGGATGTATTAAATTCAGGAAAGGTAAATGGAAAGCTTTATGCGGTGCCCATTGGAATCAATGCTCCGTCTTTACTGTATAACAAGGCAGTGACAGATGCTGCAGGCGTAACCATTAAAGATAATATGACGCTGGATGAGTTCATTCAGGCCTGCAGGATCATCAAGGAAAAGACGGGATACCGTACCAATATGGCATACGGCGTTACTCAGGAAATTGTTCAGTACATGATTCGCGCAAACGGACATTCCATGTACGGCGAAGGCAGATTAAATGTAGAAAGTGCAGACGAATTCGTTCCTATGTTCAAAGTATTTGAGGATGGCGTAAAGGAGGGATGGCACGTAGACCCCAGTATTTATGCGGAGATCACCCCAGGCTCTGTAGAGCAGGATCCCTTTGTTTACGGCGCAAGTGAGGATTCCAGATCCTGGTGCGTATTCTGCTGGTCTAATCAGATAGGCGCGTATGAAAACTGCAAGCCGGAGGATATGCCTGAGATCGGCATCACTACCTGGCCGTCCGCAGATCCGGCTAAGTCCGACTTCCTAAAGCCGGCGCAGTTTTTCTCCGTATCTGCCAATACAGCAAATCCGGAGGAGGCAGTCAAGATCATCGATTACTGGACCAACAGCATGGATGCCAACAATATACTCCTGGCTGAGCGAGGCGTGCCGCTGTCTGAAAAGGTAGCCGATGAGCTGTCACCCAGTCTTGAGTCGGCCATTCAGGACAGCATTCAATTTATCAACGAAGTCGTATCTCCGGCCTCTTCACAGATCGATCCTCCGATGCCGAATGGCTCCAGCGAGGTGACAGAGCTTTTATTACAGCTGGAAGAAAAGGTAGCATATGGACAGATGACATCTGAAGAGGCAGCACAGGAACTGTTTACAAAGGGAAATGAGATTATGTCGTCCAAATAATGGGCTGTGATTTCAGCAGACAGGAATAAAACAGGTTTCTTAAGGCTCTGCCTGCTGCGTTTACACGTATGCAGGCAGAATCTTTCCGAGGAGGAAATAGGATGAACCCATTCAAAAAAGCCCTGAGCAGAGAAAGTACCGCAGGCATTATTTTTACGCTTCCCTTTACGATCGGATTTCTGCTGTTTATGATTGTTCCCATGGGAATTTCCCTTTATTACTCATTCTGCAAATATGACATTCTTTCCCCGCCTGTGTTCACGGGTCTTGATAACTTCGTGAAAATATTTCAGGATGAAACTTTCTTTAAGGCGATTGGCGTTACCTTTTATTTTGCTCTGGTATCTGTTCCCTTAAGGCTGATATTTGCGCTGGTGGTAGCGATGCTTTTGTTAAAAAATTCAAGGATGAGCGGTTTTTACCGGGCCGCCTACTATCTTCCGTCCATTATTGGAGGATCCGTAGCCGTAGCCATCCTGTGGAAGAGAATGTTTGCCACTGACGGCGTAATAAACCGCCTGCTGGGAGTGGTTGGCATTGAAACCACCTTTGCCTGGCTGGGCGAAACGAGAACCGCTATCTGGGTGCTGATTCTGCTGGCCGTATGGCAGTTTGGCTCCTCCATGCTGATCTTCCTGTCTGCCTTAAAGCAGATCTCAAGGGAACTTTATGAGGCGGCTGAGGTAGACGGGGCCAATGGGATCCAGAAATTTTTCCGTATCACCCTTCCTCTCTTGACACCGACCATTTTCTTTAACCTGGTTATGCAGATGATCAACGGTTTCCTGGCATTTACCCAGAGTTATATTATCACCCAGGGAAAGCCCATGAACTCCACTCTGTTTTATACCGTATATATGTACCAGCAGTCTTTTGAGTTCTACAACACAGGATACGGCGCAGCGCTTGCATGGGTCATGCTGGCTATCATCGGCGCAATCACCCTGATTCTGTTTGCAACTAAGAAATTCTGGGTATATGAGGAGGGATAGGCGATGAAAGAAAAAAGAGCAGTCAAGGGGGCAGTCTATCATATACTGGTATTTATGTTTGGTCTGATCATGATCTATCCCCTGGTATGGATGGTCATGAGTTCCTTTAAGCCGACCAGCACCATTTTCCAGACAGCGGGCAGTCTGATTCCTGAAACCTTTACCTTTGAAAATTATGTAAATGGCTGGAAGGGGTTTGCAAAAGTAACATTTGCAGTATTTTTCAAGAACTCTCTCTTTATTTCTGCGGCGGCTACCATCGGTACGGTGATGTCTTCCGCTGTGGCTGCCTACGGCTTTGCGAGATTTAAGTTCCGCGGAAAGAAACTTTTATTTTCCGCCATGCTCCTGTCTATGATGCTCCCGGCGCAGGTGCTGATGATCCCTCAGTATCTGTGGTATCAGAAGCTGGGATGGGTAGGCAGCTATATGCCTCTGATTGTACCGTATTTTTTTGCGATTCAGGGCTTTTTCGTATACCTGATGTCAAACTTTATTTCGGGTATCCCCAGGGATCTGGATGAGGCGGCAAAGATCGATGGCTGCTCCTATGCGGCTGTTTTTACAAAGATCATTCTGCCTTTGATCAAACCGGCTCTGGTGACCGGCGGAATATTCTCTTTCATGTGGAGATGGGACGATTTTCTCTCCGCCTTGCTGTATGTGAATAAGTCGGCCAGGTATCCGGTCAGCCTTGCGTTAAAGTTGTTTTGTGATCCTGGCTCATCCTCTGACTACGGGGCCATGTTTGCAATGGCTTCTCTTTCTATTCTTCCCTCGGTTCTGATTTTCATTTTCTTCCAGCGCTATCTGGTAGAGGGAATCAGCACTTCCGGGCTGAAGGGATGACAGAGATAAAAAGGGCCTGATGAAAAGAAGGGAGCACCGGAAAGGACGAATATGAAACTTGACTATGATAAGGCAGTGATTGAGACTGCGATTGATAAAATGGCAGAGCGCACCATGAATATGGATATGACCTGGGACTGGCCCTGCGGCGTAGCCTATTACGGTATGGCGGAGGCTTACGAGGCAACAGGGAATAAGAAATATCTGAATATTGTAAAGGAACGGGTAGACGAACTGATTTCTCTGGGACTTCCTGACTTTACAGTGAATACCTGCTCTATGGGCCATGTGCTTTTGACCCTTTATAGGGAAACTCAGGATGAGACTTATAAAAAGATTATAGATGAAAAGCTGGACTATCTGAGCTGCAGGGCACTGCGGTTCGGGGATCATGTGCTTCAGCACACTGTTTCCGCAAACAATGATTTCCCGGAGCAATGCTGGGCGGACACCCTGTTTATGGCGGCGTTTTTCATGCTTCGCGCAGGGGTTATGTTTGACCGGGCAGAGCTGGTGGATGACGCCTTAAATCAATGGTACTGGCATATTCAGTATCTTCAGAATGAGCGTACCGGCCTCTGGTATCATGGCTATGACAATATGGCGGGAAATCATATGAGCGGGTTTTACTGGGGCAGGGCCAACTGCTGGGCGGCGTTCACCATGTCACAGGTGGCTCATATCCTTCCTCAGTGTTATCTGTATCCAAAATACCTGGAGATTGTGGGAAGTCTGAATGAACAGTTGGCTGCCTTAAAGACTCTGCAGACAGAAAAGGGCCTTTGGAGAACTATTTTGGATGATCCTGAGTCTTATGAAGAGGTTTCCGCTTCCGCAGGGATTGCCGCAGCGATGGCCCTGAAGGGAAATCCTCTTCACATTAAGTATATTAACAGGGCGGTTGTGGGAGTGTTGGAAAATATTTCTGAAGATGGGAAAGTCATGAACGTGTCTGGAGGAACGGCAGTGATGAAAGACAGGGAAGGCTACCGCAGTATCTCAAAACGCTGGATTCAGGGATGGGGGCAGGGAATGGCTCTGGCATTTTTCGGAACCGTTTTAAACTATGAGAAATATACGGGCGACGGAGCGCTGTAGACGGACAGACGCAGCGTCTTTGCTTTACTGCTTCGGGCGTAAGAAGCGGAACTGGAGCCTTGTGGAAGCAGTCTGATTGATATAAGCCGATATCCGTTTATGCCCTAAATAGTTATGTTATACTGCACGATTTATGGTTGGCTCTATGTGCACTATTTACATAATTTTACAAATTGACACAAATTTTACAGGGGAAGGGGAGAATTTCTCGCCAATACAAGAATTTTACTTAACAAGCAATGGAAACTATGCTACTATATAAAGCATATCTGGAAATAATTGCTGTTCACTGCGCTGCGGGGGGAGATTATTTTCAGGTATGCTTCAAGCTGTATCTGGGACTGTGGTCTGAACGGATTCAGAAAAGTCCTTAAAGGGCAGTTTCAGAAAAATGATTGCTGCGGCGAAAGCCGCGGGAGGAGGAAATCAAAGTGACAGATGATACGTGTATTTTTTGCAAGATCGCAAACGGAGAGATACCATCAGCAACGGTATATGAGGATAATATGTTCCGGGTGATACTGGATCTTGGGCCTGCGTCAAAGGGCCATGCTCTGATCCTGCCGAAGAATCATTTTCCCGATGTATGCGGACTGGACGGGGGGACAGCTGCCAGAGTGCTTCCTCTTGGGGCAAAGATCGGCGCAGCGATGAAAAAAAGCCTGGGCTGTGCTGGATTTAATCTGGTTCAGAACAATGGAGAGGCTGCCGGACAGACGGTGATGCATTTTCATATGCACGTGATCCCGCGCTATGAGGGAGGGCCTTCAATCGTGGGCTGGACGCCGGGAACGGCATCAGGGGATGAACTTGCTCAGCTGGCACAGAGGATAAAGGACAGCTTGTAAAGACAGCGATGAGCAGAAAAATGGATGTGGAGTCCAGAGAAAAGTTTGAGGGGATGTATCTGAAGTATCAAGGGGTTTTAAGGCGTCTTGCCTATGAGTATGAAATACCTCCTGACTATATTGATGATGTAGTTCAGGATACATTCGTGTCGTTTGCTCAGTATGACTATTCTCTTGAGCAGTCGGAGCAGGGAAAGAAAATACTGCTGGGACGGATCCTCAAAAGCCGTTGTATGGATTTTCACAGAAGACTGGGGAATAAGCCCTGTCAGGATGTAGATGATGAGGATTTTATAATGGAAGAATTCAGGATACAGTCCGGGAGGCAGAGTATTCCGGACTTTGTTGCGAGCAAGGAGAGATGTTTTGCCATTCTGGAGGCCATTGAACGTATGCCGGAGAACTGGCAGCAGGTGGCAAATTTAAAGCTGATTGAAGGCAGATCCACAGAAGAGGTCTGTCAGATCCTGAATATCTCAGAAAAAGCCTGCTATTCCAGAGTGAGCCGCATCAGAAAATCTGTGGAAAAGCTTCTCAGGGACGAGAGCTGGCCATAAAAGCGGGAATCAGGTAAAGGGCGTAAAACGGAGCAGATCTGCGGACTCTACGGATGGTATCATCAGATAGAGCTTTTGCGGTCTCCGGGAGTACACAGATCTGTAAAGCAGAAGGCAGCTGTCAGGAACGGCTGGCGCAGGATTCGATCAGTGACATGACGGTTTCTACGGCATGGTTTAACTGGCTGGTCTCCATGGCCCTGATATAGGAGGCGCGGCTGGTATAGAGCTCAGTCACCGCATCACAGAGAGCGTCATCGGTGATAGCCTCTTCTTCCAGGACTTTGCTGAAACCCTGCTTTGCAAAGGAATTAGCGTTTAAGATCTGATCGCCTCGGCTGGCAGCCGCAGACAGAGGGATCAGCAGGTTGGGCTTTCTGAGGGCTAAAAGCTCGCAGATTGAGTTGGCTCCGGCACGGGATACCACGATGTCAGCAGCCGCAAAAAGGTGCTTTAAAGGAGCGTCTACGTATTCATACTGCATATAGCCTTCTGTGCTGATAAGTGATTCATCCAGATTGCCTTTTCCGCAGATATGTATGATCTGGAAGGAAGGCAGAAGGCGTGGAAGGACGCGGCGTACCGCAGTATTGACGGCTACAGAGCCCAGACTGCCGCCGATGATCAGCAGAACCGGTTTATCGCCTTTTAAATGGGTGTAGGCCAGGCCGGAGGCACGATCGCCTTTAAGAAGCTCCGCACGGATAGGGGATCCGGTGAGAATCGCCTTGTCTTTTGGAAGGTATTTTAAGGTCTCAGGGAAATTGCAGCAGACCTTTGCAGCAGAGGGGATACAGATTTTGTTTGCCAGTCCGGGGGTCATATCAGATTCATGGATAATGGTTGGGATTTTATAATGCTTTGCTGCCAGCACGACTGGCACAGCTACAAAGCCGCCCTTTGAAAATACCACATCGGGTTTATACCGTTTTAAGAGACGTCTTGCCTCAGCATAGCCCTTGATAACGCGGAATGGATCTGTGAAGTTTTTTATATCAAAATACCGGCGCAGCTTGCCTGAGGAGATCCCGTCATAGGGAATCCCAGCGTTTTCAATCAGCTTGCGCTCCATGCCCTGATAGGAACCGATATAGCGGACTTCATATCCAGCCTCTTTCAGAGAAGGAAGCAGGGCCAGATTGGGGGTAACGTGTCCGGCAGTACCGCCGCCGGTCAGAATAATTTTTTTCATAAATGGCCTCCTGAAGGTAAAACATCTACTATTATAGTAAGCATTAACTGCAAAAAGTCAACCCTAAAGCATAAGGGAACTTAAGGAGATTTGGTAAACAGAGGTGCCCCGTGGGAAAATTTTACAGTAATCAACCCAATCAGAATATTATCATGCAGAGGAAACTGGAGAAAATATGTGGTCTTTCAGACGAGCAGATCCTGAGGGAGTTTGAAAAAGCCCAGAAAAATACCCGCCCTTTGCCAATCAAACCGCCGCCTGCGGATGAGTTTGAACGCATCTGCAGGCGGGTGGAGGCAGAACGCAGGAAAATACTTACCGCTCCGCAACGGGTTAAATGGAAACGGGTGGCCGCTGTAGGACTGCTTGCGGCAGCGCTGACTGGCAGCGGATGCTTTGTGGCTTTGGGGAGAAAGTCGTATTTTTATCGGGAGAGAGAGGCTGGGGGAGGTGTTGTACTGAATAATGATTCAAATAAAGTAAGTGAGGGAGATGAGGAATTAGCTTATCAGAAAATAGAACAAATTCTGGAACAAAAACCAATTCGTTTCGGATACAGGCCTTATAAAATGAAATTTTCGGAGATCGTTATTGAAGATGGAATGGCAAAGTTACGTTTTGTTTTAGGAAAGCAAAATATATATATGATTCAATCAAAGTATGAAACAGAAGTTTCTTATCAGTATAGATCAGATTTAGTACAACAAGAGAACACTGTTTTTAATAAGTGGATTGGCAGGGATTTAAAAATATACAGTGAAGTTTTATCCAATGGTGAAATGCGATATGAGACAACCTTTATAGATGATGGAGTGTATTATAGATTTACGGCTGATATTGATGAAGAAGAATTTATAAAAATAATAGAGAATTTGACATATTAAAGTGAAAAGGAATACAAAATGAAAAAAATAATTAAAAGTTTAATTATATCATTATTAATAATACAATTAATGTCTTTAAATGTTTTGGCAGCATCTCGAAATTTACAGAAACCTGCATCACTTCAAACAAGATCTTCATTACTTCCTAAAAATAGGGATAAAGCAAAGGCAAGTGAGAGAGCAGTAGAAAGAGGAGATTTTTTTGTTGGTGCAGATGTAGTCATTTCTAACCAAGGAAATGGAGATATTGGGGGGGTAGGAACGGCGTATTTAGCAGTACCAGTAGAAGAGGTATATATTACTTTGTATTTAGATCGATATGATGAAGAGGATGGGGCTTGGTATCAAGTTACATATTATGATGCAGAATTTTACGCGAAAGATTATCCGGATGGATTAAATTATCCATCAGTAAATATAACATTTAAGAACCAGAAAAAAGGTTATTACAGAATCAGAGGCGCCTTCTCAGCTGTAAAAGACAACAAATTCGAAGGCTTCAGCCCAGTAACCGACGGTATCTGGATCGAATAATCCCACCTCGTCTACATCCACCAAGGAAGGAGCGCTCAAATGCAGAATCTAAGAGAAAAACTCCAACGCTTTATGATTGGCCGCTATGGTGCGGACGAGCTGGGACGGTTTTTGTCGTGGGTGGTTGTTTTATTGGCGCTGTTCAGCTGCTTTATCCGATCGTACTGGATCCTTTCATTTATCCGCGGTCTGCTTCTGCTGCTGCTCATCATTCTTTACGCCCGCATAATTTCCAGAGACATCTCCAGACGCAGCAGGGAAAACGAAGCTTACCTGCGCTTTCGTTTTCACATCACAGAAATCTGGAAAAAGTGGAGGTTTCGTCTGAGCGAAAGCCGAAGATACAGGATTTTTTGCTGCCCCAACTGCAAACAGAAGATCCGTATTCCCAGAAATCACGGAAAGGTAAGCATTCACTGTCCAAAATGCGGAAATGATTTCATAAAAAACACTGGGGCAAAGAAATAGTAATTATTCAGTCCTGCGATCTTCCTGCCAGACTGCCGCACATATTTCCGCACAAGTTGCCGCATGGATGAATAGTTACAAAAAATAACACAGATGTTTATATGTTTCTGTTTGAACAGTTACAATCATGTAAAACGCTGGAAGAAAGTGGTAAATCCGCTGATTCCGGCGTTTTTGCTTTGTCCGTGTATCCGACCAGGGGAATCAGCGCCCGGTTTTTATATCAATTTACATAGAATTTACAAAACTTATACCATAACTTGCTTTCTCCAAATGTAAAACTTTTGTATACTCCACAATGTAACGAGGAACACAAACACATAAAAATATAGCGCAAGGCGCAAAAAGCGGAGGAACAATATTATGAAAAAGAATGGTAAGAAGATTCTGGCAGCGGTTGGTTCTGTAGTGATGGCCGCAGGGATGCTGGCAGGCTGCGGCAGCTCTTCTGCAGAGACGACTACTGCTGCAAAGCAGACCACAAAGGCAGCAGGGCAGACAGACGCTAAGACAGAGGCGGCAAAGGAAACAGCCGACTTAAGCGGCTCCATCAGTATGGTAGGCTCGACTTCCATGGAAAAATTTGCAAATGCTCTCAGCGAGACATTTATGGAAAAATATCCAAAGGTAACAGTAACAGCTGAATTTGTTGGATCCGGCGCAGGCGTTGAAGCAGTTGCAAATGGTTCCGCAGATATTGGAAATGCCTCCAGAAACTTAAAGGATGAGGAAAAGGCAAAGGGCGTCGTTGAAAATATTGTAGCGATTGACGGAATCGCAGTTGTAGTAGATCCCGCAAACACGGTAGAAGACCTGACAAAGGATCAGCTGGCAGGTATTTATGACGGCACTGTGACAAACTGGAAGGATGTAGGCGGAAGCGACGCGCCGATCGTAGTAGTGGGCCGCGAGTCTGGTTCCGGCACCAGAACTGCCTTTGAAGAGCTGTTAAAGCTGGAGGACAAGTGCAAGTACGCCAATGAGTTAGACAGCACCGGTGCGGTAATGGCAAAGGTTGCTTCCACACCTGGAGCTATCGGCTATGTATCTTTGGACGTACTGGATGACACAGTAAAGGCATTAAAATTAGACGGATCCGAACCAACCGAGGAGAATATCAAGGCTGGAAACTACTTCTTGAGCCGTCCGTTCGTAATGGCAACCAAGGGTGAGATTTCTGAGCAGAATGATCTGGTAAAGGCCCTGTTCGATTTCATTCACTCTGAGGAAGGCACTGAGCTTGTCAAGTCCGTAGGACTGATCTCCGTAGATAAGTAATCAGATACGCGAAAGGAGACGATCTGCAATGACAACGGAAACATTTTCCATACGTTCCCATCATGGCAGCAAGTCCGGCGTTGAAAAAGCTGCACAGGTGATTTTCACCGCCTGCGGCTTTTTCGCTGTTCTGGCTGTTGCATCCATTACGTTATACATGGTGATCAGCGGTGCGCCCGCTCTGTTTCAGGTAGGAATTACCGATATCCTGTTTGGAACAGTCTGGAAGCCTGACGCTGCGGATCCCAGCTTTGGTATTTTATATGTTATTCTGACTTCCATTGTGGGAACCTTCCTTGCCATTCTGATCGGAGTTCCCATTGGCGTGATGACGGCGGTTTTCCTGGCAGAGGTAGCGCCAAAGAAGGTTGCCAATATCGTCCGTCCGGCAGTTGAGCTTTTAGCGGGTATTCCGTCTGTAATCTACGGACTGCTGGGTATCCTGATCTTAAACCCGCTGATGTATAAGCTGGAGCAAAATACCAACAAGGGAACAGCCCATCAGTTTCCCGGCGGAGCCAATCTGATCTCGGCGGTGCTGGTGCTGGCCCTGATGATCCTGCCCACCGTGATCAATATCAGCGAATCGGCTCTCAGAGCCGTACCGGGGCATTTAAGAAGCGCATCCCTGGCGTTGGGGGCCACTAAGATCCAGACGATTTTTCAGGTGGTTCTTCCTGCTGCAAAGTCGGGCATCATCACAGCTATCGTCCTGGGAATCGGCCGTGCCATCGGAGAGGCCATGGCGATCAGCCTCGTATCGGGAAGCTCTGTTAATATTCCGCTGCCCTTTAATTCCGTTCGTTTCCTTACCACTGCTATTGTGTCCGAAATGGGATATGCCTCTGGACTTCACAGGCAGGTGCTTTTTACCATCGGCCTTGTGCTGTTTGCATTTATTATGCTGATCAATATCAGCCTTACGAGAATACTTAAGAAGGGAGACCATAAAAATGACAGGTGAAGCCGCAGTTAATGTCGATGAACGTTCTGCTGTCAGAGAAAGCATTTACGGAAAACACGTCCGTTCGGCGGATGTAGCGCTTACAGGTGTGATCTACGGCTGCACAGCTATCTCCCTGCTCCTTCTGGTTGGTATTCTGGGATATACCTTTGTAAGGGGTATACCCCATGTGACCTGGTCTTTCTTAAGCACAGCCTCCAGCGCCACCAAGGGAACGGTCGGTATCCTGGGAAATATTATCAATACCCTTTATATTGTTGTGATTACGCTGCTGATCGCTACTCCGCTGGGCGTAGGCTCGGCCATTTATTTAAATGAATACGCAAAGCCGGGAAAAGTAGTGCGCGTGATCGAATTTACCACAGAAACACTGTCCGGTATCCCATCCATTATTTTTGGTCTTTTTGGAATGGTATTTTTTGGGAATACACTGGGGCTGGGATATTCTATCCTTACCGGCGCGCTGACGCTGACTCTGATGATCCTTCCGCTGATTACCCGCACAACCCAGGAGGCCTTAAAGACGGTTCCTGACAGCTACCGCCACGGCGCGCTGGGAATCGGTGCTACCAAGTGGTATATGATCCGCACGATCCTTCTGCCAAGCGCTATGCCCGGTATCATCACTGGAGTAATCCTGGCTATCGGACGTATTGTAGGAGAGTCCGCCGCGCTGCTGTTTACCGCGGGAAGCGGTTACTATCTGCCGAAAAACCTGCTTACAAAGATGTTCGAGTCCGGCGGAACGCTGACCATTCAGCTGTATCTGTTTATGCAGAAGGCAAAGTACAACGAGGCCTTCGGAGTTGCCGTCGTTCTTCTGGTGATCGTCCTGGGAATCAACGGCCTTGCAAAATATCTGTCCCATCGTTTCAACGTGGAAACGAGATAAGACCAAAGGAGAAAAACTGTGGAAAACAAGGTAAAGATCTCCACACAGAACCTGAATCTGTATTACGGAGAGAATCACGCGTTAAAAAACATAAATCTGGATCTCTATGAAAATAAGATCACTGCCTTTATTGGCCCTTCCGGCTGTGGAAAGTCTACTTATCTGAAAACCTTAAACCGTATGAACGATCTGGTTCCCAATGTAAAGATCGAGGGAACGGTGCTTCTTGACAATGAAAATATCTATGATCCTCAGGTAGATACCACCCTGCTGCGTAAAAAGGTGGGAATGGTGTTTCAGCAGCCCAATCCGTTTCCAATGAGCATCTATGATAATATCGCCTACGGCCCCAGGATCCATGGCATCCGCAATAAGGCCCAGCTGGATGAGATCGTAGAGCGCAGCTTAAAGGGCGCGGCCCTCTGGGATGAAGTTTCAGACCGTTTAAAGAAGTCGGCGCTGGGGCTTTCCGGCGGCCAGCAGCAGCGCCTGTGTATTGCAAGAGCGCTGGCAGTGGAGCCGGAGGTGCTCTTGATGGATGAGCCAACGTCCGCTCTGGATCCCATTTCCACCTTAAAGATTGAGGATCTGATGGATGATCTTAAAAATAAATATACGGTTGCCATTGTTACCCATAATATGCAGCAGGCAACGCGTATTGCTGACCATACGGCCTTCTTCCTGGTGGGAGAGGTTGTGGAGTATGCGCCTACGGATGAACTGTTTACCATGCCAAAGGACAAACGCACAGAGGACTATATTACAGGACGTTTCGGCTGATGGGATTTCTATAGCCGGAGATTGACAGAAAGGGAAATGATATGACGGTTCGCGTTACTTATGAACATGAATTAGAAGAATTAAACAAAGATTTAAGGGAAATGGCTCTGATGGTGGAAAGGGCCATTGAGCAGACCTTTGTGGCTTTTGAAGATCAGAATTATACGCTTGCTGAGGACGTGATCAAGGGAGACCGTCTGGTAAATGACATGGAGCGCTCTATTGAGTCCCGCTGCCTGTCTCTGATCCTGCGCCAGCAGCCGGTAGCCTGCGATCTGCGCCAGATCTCCACGGCATTAAAGGTGGTAACGGATCTGGAGCGCATCGGCGATCATGCTTCTGACATTGCAGAACTGATCCTGCGCATCCGCAGCGAGCACGCATATCACATCGTAAAGCACCTTCCCGCTATGGCCCAGGAGGCCCAGAAGATGGTGCATGATGCGGTTGAAGCCTTTATTACGCAGGATCTGGAGGAGGCTACCAAGATTATCCACATGGATGATGAGGTAGATAGTCTGTTTAATAAGGTGAAAAATGACGTGATCAGTCTGTTAAAGTCATCTCCGGATCAGGCTGATCAGGGAATTGATCTGCTGATGATTGCCAAGTATCTGGAACGCATCGGTGATCACGCCGTAAATGTGTGCGAATGGACGGAGTTTTCAAAGACGGGAGCCTTAAAACACGTCAGAATTATGTAAACAAATACGGATTACAGGTAATCTGCAAAAAAATACACAGGTACGAAGAGGCCGCGGCTAATCTGAGCCGGCGGCCTTTTCTGTTTCAAACGGAAAGGGGTTCATCCTGGCTTTCCGGCAGAATTATTCTGGCCGCCTGGCTTTTTACCTGGTATAATGGGTATGATAGATGTTAATTAGGAAGGAAAGAGTTAAATGAATATAGATTTTATGATATTGGATTTCATACAGAAGCATATGCGCTGTGAAATGCTGGATGCTGTGATGCCGGTCATTACAGCATTGGGAAACGGCGGGATTATATGGATCGCCATGACGGCGATCCTGCTTTGCTTTCCAAAAACACGCAGACTGGGAGCCGGTATGGCAGTCAGTCTGGCGCTTGAAGCGGTTTTATGCAATGTGATACTGAAACCCCTGGCAGCCCGCACGAGGCCCTTTGACATCCGTACAGAAATTGTGCTTTTAATTGCCAGGCCTCATGATTATTCGTTTCCTTCCGGTCATACAGGGGCTGCCTTTGCCGCCGCGGCGGCCCTTTACTTTGGAAAGAGCCGCGGGTGGATACCAGCAGGGATACTGGCGGTCCTTATGGGCTTTTCAAGATTGTATCTTTATGTGCACTATCCGACAGACGTTCTGGGAGGAGCGCTCCTTGGAATAATCACTGGCTGGATGTCGGTTCGCTTTTTGGAAAAAGCAGACTGCCTCCAGGGAGAAAGAAAATGCTGATATTATTCCGTCATTCCCCAAACACAGCACGGTAATCTGCCTGGAATTTGGCGATTCCCTGGTCGGTCAGCGGGTGTTTTGTCATCTGCTCCAGAACCTTATAGGGAACCGTGGCAATGTCAGCCCCGGCCTTGGCGCAGTCGATCACATGGATGGGGTTGCGCACGCTGGCAGCGATGATCTGAGCGGGAATATCGTGCATCTGGAAAATCTCGGTGATATCGCAGATCAGGTCAATACCGGGCATGGAGATATCATCCAGGCGGCCCAGGAAGGGAGACACATAGGCAGCTCCTGCGCGGGCGGCCAAAAGAGCCTGGGCTGCGGAGAAAATTAGGGTCACGTTGGTTTTGATCCCTTCAGATGCCAGTACCTTTACGGCTTTGAGACCCTCAGTAGTCATGGGGATCTTTACAACCATGTTGGGATGGATGGCTGCGATCTCACGTCCTTCGGCGATCATTCCTTCTGCGTCTGTGGTGGTGGCTTTTACCTCTCCGCTGATGGGCCCGTCTACAATAGATGCGATCTCGGCAATCACTTCTTTGAAATCACGGCCCTCCTTGGCGATGAGAGAGGGATTTGTGGTAACTCCGCAGATGATCCCCATATCATTTGCTTTGCGGATGTCGTCTACATTAGCAGTGTCGATGAAAAATCTCATAAACAAAATCCTCCTCATTCCATTTTGCGGCAGCTCGCCCGATGGGCGGGCGTTAGAGGCCTGTTTTCGCCGGACAGATACAGGTCTTAAGCCCGATTTCTCTTCTTCCGGGCTGCCGCCGTGTTTGATACTGGTTTACATATTCATTATAACGCGTGTCAAAGCAATGTCAAGCAAAGTAATGCAAAAAAACGCGGTAATTTGCACAATATATCATATAAATATATTTAATATCATAAAAAACGCATAATAACGCATGGAAACAAAGAGGATAGACGCAAAAACGCGCAAATACGCCGCCTTGAATCGCTGCAAAGCATTCATAAAAGGCGGGATGTAATGGCAGCCCTATAAAAAATCCAATCCCCGATTCCTGTATCCAAACGCCATCTCGCCCTCCACAGATCCGTCGCTGATTAACGCCGTGAATGCTTCAATACCGCATACATGATAGCGGGACACGGTGTTCAGCTTTACCGGGTCTACAAGGGCAATGACCCTTCGGGAGGAACCGATCAGCTGCCGCTTAATGCTTACTTCTTCTGGATAGGGGATCGTCATGCCGTACTCAGGATGAATAGCGTAGACCCCCATAAAGCAGAGATCCGGGTGGTAGGCGGCCGCCTGAGCGGCGGCGGTTTCTCCCACTGTGGTCATGGAATCCTTTAACAGATCTCCGCCCAGTACGATGACTCTCACCCTCTCCTTCATGGAGCACACATGAGCAATACTGTAGCTGTTGGTCAGCACGGTCAGCTTCATATCAGAAGGGATATTTTTGGCAAACTGCAGGTTTGTGCTGCTGCCGTCGATCGCCACCAGCTGATCCGGCTCCAAAAATCCAAGAGCCCGCTCGGAAAGCTTTTGTTTCAGCTCCACATTGGCGCTTTCACGGTCAAAAAATCCGATGACCGGCCGTTCTAAGGGGATTGCACCGCCAAAGACCCGCTTTAACATTCCCTTTTGGTCTAAGTCCAGCAGATCCCGGCGTACGGTATCCTCGGATACCTGAAGGTCGGCGGCCAGCTGGCTGACTACGACCTTTCCTGAGGTGTGCAGTTTATTTAAGATCTGCGCCTGTCTTTCTTCTTTCAGCATAAATAAATTCTCCTGATCTGCAGTGTAGTTGACAAAAAAAGGGGGAAAAGCGTTTTGCCTGACAGCGCCGAAGGGGCGCTGCCTCTTAACGCTCTGCTTTTTCCCGCATCATTATTTCAATATAGGCAAGGATCAGCGGAGCCACGCCCTTTGCCTCATTTTTAACAACAGGCTCTCTCATATAGTAATCAAAGGTTCCTTCCCGCATTTCCTTATTTCCAAGGCCTGCTACGAGACAGATACCGCCCAGCTGCAGCTCGCCGTTTTCCTCAGAGAGATATTTTTCGCAGATGCCGTCAAACGCCTTCCTGCCGAAAGCAAAATAGCGTTCATCCAGATAACCCAGGCGCACGCTTTTCATAATGGCATATGCGAAAATAGCAGATCCTGAGGTCTCCGGATAGTTTGGCTGGATGCGTCCGCGGTTCACTACCTGATACCACATACCGCTTTCCTGGTCCTGGTAGGGCAGCATGGCGTCGATGAGCTCTTTATAGACAGCGCCCAGCCGTGCCTTTTCTTCGTCCATCTCCTCCGGCATTACCTCCATGGTGTCAACCAGAGCCATAGCGTACCAGCCCAGAGCGCGGAGCCAGAAATTGTCGGACAGTCCGGTGACAGGATCGCACCAGAAGGCCTCTCTGGAATCATCATAGGCGTGGTAATACAGGCCGTTTCTTGTGTCGCGCATCAGGTCATACACATGGAGGAACTGCTCATAGGAATCGCGGCAGTTGGCTTTATTGTTGTATTCTACCTCATACTGCATATAGAAAGGCTGTGCCATGTAAAGTCCATCCATCCAGATCTGGTTGGGATAGATCATCTTGTGCCAGAAATTGCCCGTAGAGGTCCGGGGCTGTCCCTTTAGCTGGCTGTAAACTGTATCGATGGCTTTGCGGTATTTTTCCCGGCCTGTGAGCTTATACAGGTCAAACAGCGTCTTGCCTGCATTTACGTTGTCCAGATTGTATTCCTTCGGATCATACGACTGGATGGAGCCATCCTCGTTTACAAAATAGTTGATAAAGGAATCGGCAAATTCCAGATATTTCTTATTTCCTGTAATGTGGTACAGCTCGATGACTGCCTTGATCATACATCCGTCGATATAGTTCCAGGTGGATTTTCCGCCGCTTTTGATCTTCTCAATATTCCATACAGGGGCCTGAGGTGTGCTTTTTTCCAGTAGCTGGTCAATGTAGTTGTCTAAAATCTTCATTTTGTTCTGCGCTCTCCTTTATACATATAAAATAGTAGCATAAATGTAAGTGTTTTCAAAGACAAGGGGAATGCAAATGGGTTGTAAACGTTTGCAGTGGGAAAACGGGTAATAAATACCATTGTAATTCCATATTTCTTTGAATTGATTTAGTGAAAAATACCTTATAATATGCCCGAAGTGTTATTTTTCGCTCTGAAAACATCTTATCATAAAAAAATAAAGATTAAAACTGGGCATATTGCATAAAAATAAAGTATAAAAATGTGCACAATACATAATTGACAACTGTATGGTATGATGATATGATGAAAACATCAAAGGAAATGAGCACGTTTACTGAAAAGGTAACAAATTTGTAAACGCTTACCTATAAGAAGTGCACAGTTTCCAAAACAACGTTGCAAACCTTTGCAAAATGTGTAAGCAAAGGGGAGGAAAAGAAAGGGAGAGTAAAATGAAGAGAAATTTGAAGAAAGCAGCATCTCTGGCTCTGGCATCCACTATGGCACTGTCTTTGGCGGCCTGCGGCAGCTCTGGTTCCACAGAGACCAAGGCAGCAGATTCCAAGGCAGCTGAGGGAGACAGCAAGGCGGCTGACAGCGCGGCGAGCGGCGAGGAAGTAACACTGAAGTTCTCCTGGTGGGGCGGTGACAGCCGTCACGAGGCAACTGAGAAGGCAATCGAAGCGTTCATGGCGAAGTATCCTAATATTAAGGTAGAAGCAGAGTACGGCGCATGGAACGGCTGGGAGGAGAAGCAGGCGCTTGCAATCCAGGGAGGCAACGCGGCAGACGTAATGCAGATCAACTGGAACTGGATTACCTCCTACAGCGGCAATGGAAAGAACTTTGTAAATCTCAATGATTACAGCGATGTGATCGACTTAACACAGTTCGATCAGGATGTGCTGGATCAGTGCAAGATAGACGACAAGCTGATGGCAGTGCCGATTTCCTTAACAGGACGTCTGTTCTACTGGAATAAGACGACCTTTGACGAGGTTGGATGCGACATTCCTACCGATGAGGCATCTCTGCTGGCAGCAGGCGAGGCATTTAAGGCCAAGGGCGACGATTGTTATCCTCTGGCTCTGAGCGAGTATGACCGCCAGATCTTCCTTGTTTACTATCTGGAGGGCAAGTACGGCAAGCCCTGGGTAGAAAACGGCGAGCTGCAGTATACACAGGAAGAGATCCAGGAGGGCATGGATTTCATCACAAAGCTGGAAGAGAATCATGTAATTCCTACTCTGGCAACTCTGCAGGGCGATATGGCAGACTCCATCGATAAGAATGCCAAGTGGATCAACGGTAAGTACGCAGGCATCCTTGAGTGGGATTCCTCTGTAAGCAAGTTTAAGAAAGCTATCGAAGAGAGCACCGACAAGCCAGGACAGGAACTGGTGATCGGCGAATTCCCCAAGTTTGGCGATTACAACGGCGGATTTACAAAGGTATCCATGGCATTTGCGGTTTCTGCAAACTCTGAGCATCCAAAGGAAGCAGCTATGCTGATCAACTTCCTGCTAAATGATGATGAGGGCATTGAGATCTCCGGTACAGAGAGAGGTATCCCATGCTCCAAGAAGGCCCTTGAGATCCTTAACGAGAAGGGCATCGGCGACGAGATGGTTAAGGAAGCAAACGCCAAGGTAACTTCCTACAGTAAGTTCCCTCTGGATCCATATTTTGAGCACAACGACTTAAAGGCAAATCCTGACGGCGTATACTACAAGGTATTCGGCAAGCTGTCTGCAGGACAGGAGACCTCCGCAGAGGCAGCACAGGAGCTGATAAAGGGAATCGAAGAGTGCTACAGCAACTATCAGTAAAGTGATTTTTCCTGCGCTGCGCCATCCAGATGCAAAACCGGACGCAGCAGCGCAGTGTAAGAAACGGCAGAACATAAACACGGCAGCGTCTGAAAAGGCGCTGCCCCTTTACAGGGGCCGCCGGCCATATTAGGTATCCGCTGTCCGGAGCGCTGTTTGACGACAGCGTTCCGGAAGGCCGATACATGACAGGAATGGATTATGACAGAAAAAGAAATCAGAGAAGCAGTTAAAAACAAAGAAAACTACAGCAGCATTGTTACATATTTTAAGACACTGAAAATTCTCAGCGAGACAGACCTGGCTCTGCTGATCGACATTATAGAAGAGATGTCCCCTGAGATCTATGAGCATTACAGAGCGCTTCAGGACATCTTCCGCGAAGGCATCAGAACACAGCTGGAGGGCCGTGACAGGGCCTTCAGTGAACCGCTCGCATACGCCGTGAAAAAGGGCTGCGCTACAGGCACGCTTCTGGCGGAAAAGTATGCGGACTGCGTATAAAGCACCAAATAAATGGAGGTAACCATTATGAAGAAAAAGAAAGGATTCTGGGCATTAAATATCGGCCTTCTCTACATCCTGCCCTGGCTGGTTGGGTTTATCCTGTTTAAGGTATATCCCTTCCTCTCATCCCTTTTCTACAGTTTTACAAACTATGACCTTTTCAATGGCATTACCAAGTACGGGCTGATGAACTATGAGAAGATCTTTACAGATCCCGACATCATCCGTGCTTTTGTGGTAACATTCAAATATGCCATTTTTGACGTGCCCTTAAAGCTGATGTTCGCTTTGTTTATCGCCTACATTCTGAACTTTAAGTTAAAGGGCGTGAATTTCTTCCGTACCGCATATTACATCCCTTCCATCCTGGGAGGATCCATCGCCATTGCGATCCTGTGGAGAGCCGTATTTAACACAGATGGCCTGATCAATACTGTTTTAGGCGTGTTTGGCATTCCGGCAATCAACTGGATGGCCGGCGACATGAGCGCCCTGATGGTAATCGTGCTCCTGCGCGTATGGCAGTTCGGTTCCGCCATGGTTATCTTCCTGGCAGCCTTAAAGGGCGTGTCTGAGGATCTTTATGAGGCGGCTTCCATCGACGGCGCGGGCAAGTGGACCCAGTTTTTTAAGATCACGGTTCCCCTGATTACCCCCGTTATCTTCTACAACCTGGTTACCCAGTTATGCCAGGCATTCCAGGAGTTCAACGGACCGTTCCTGGTAACAAAGGGCGGGCCAAACGGAGCCACCACACTGATCTCCATGCTGATCTACAACAACGCATTCCTGCGCCACAAGATGGGTATGGCAAGCGCCCAGGCGTGGATTCTGTTCCTGATCACCATGACGATGACAGTTATTGCATTCGTAAGCCAGAAGAAGTGGGTTTACTATTCTGACGAGGATGGGAGGTAGAATCAGATGACAAGAGAAACCAAAAGAAAAATCAGCACAGTGATCCGCTACACCCTTCTGATCCTGGTAGGAATCATCATGGTATATCCCCTGATCTGGATGGTAGGCGCTACCTTTAAGACCAATTCCGAGATTTTCACCAGCGCATGGTTCATCCCGAAGAATCCGGTATTTGACGGCTATGACAACGCATTTAAGAGCTACGGCGGAAAGATCGACCTTGTAAAGTCCCTGATCAATACCTACAAGATCGTGATCCCGAAGGTAATTTTTACCGTAGTGTCCGCAACCATTACGGCATACGGCTTTGGACGGTTTAACTTTAAGGGAAAGGGCGTTCTCTTCGCACTCCTTATGTCCACACTGTTCCTGCCCCAGGTGGTATTAAACGCGCCGCAGTACATTATGTTCAATAACTGGAAATGGGTAAATACCTACCTTCCGCTGGTGATCCCATCCTTATTTGCGGCGGATACCTATTTTGTATTCATGCTGATCCAGTTCTTAAGAGGCGTTCCAAAGGAGCTGGAGGAGGCTGCAAAGATTGACGGCTGCAACACCTTAAAGACTCTGTGGTATGTGATTGTGCCAATGTTAAAGCCATCCCTGGTATCCTGTGCGCTGTTCCAGTTCATGTGGACCAACAATGACTTCCAGGGACCTTTAATCTATATCGCAGATATGCAGAAATATACCAACTCCGTATACCTGCGTATGTCCATGGACGGAGACGTAGGCTTCCAGTGGAACAGAATCCTGGCAATGTCCCTGATCTCCATTATTCCTTCCCTGGTAGTATTCTTCTGTGCACAGGACGCTTTCATCGACGGTATTGCAGCCGGCGGTGTTAAGGGTTAAAACTTACATTGTATTCTAACATGGGGATTCTCTTTGCGGGAGTCCCCCATTTTTATAAAAGATATCAGAATCCGCACCAGACGCCGGATCAGAAAAAGGAGACATAGTTATGGAATTAAAAGTGATCTACAAAAATGCCAGATGCGCCGTGATCGAGATTGCCGACGGAGGCCGCTACCACACTGCTTCATCCTGGACCATTTTCCTGAACCAGAAGGAAGTGGCAAAGACGGATAAGACGATTACCAGCCTGTATCATTTAACTCCTGACACCCAGTATGAAGTGGAGGCGGTCAATGAGCACGGAGAACGTATCATGTCCTATTTCTCTACCGATTATGAATTTGTTACCTTAAATGTCCGCGATTTCGGCGCAAAGGGTGACGGCGAGAGCGATGACACTCTCTTTATTCAGGCTGCTGTTATGGCCTGCCCCAAGCAGAGCCGCGTGCTGATTCCGGCAGGAACCTACCGGATCACCTCTCTGTTTTTACGGGATGACGTTTCCATTGAGCTGGATGAGGGAGCTGTGCTGTCTGCTTTCACAGACCGGAGCCGTTTCCCTGTATTTGAGGGTATGGTCCAGAGCTATGATGAAAAGGGAGAGTATAATCTGGGTACCTGGGAGGGCAATCCCCTGCGTATGTTCACCGCTATTATTACTGGTGTAAATGTGAAAAATGTAACCATCTACGGGCAGGGAACCATTGAGGGAAATGCCAATAAGGAAAACTGGTGGAAAGATCCGAAGCTCATGAACGGAGCCTTTCGTCCAAGAATGGTATTTTTAGAGCGCTGTGAAAATGTAGTCCTTCAGGGAATCACGGTTCAGAACAGCCCAAGCTGGAACCTGCATCCCTATTTTTCTGATAATCTGCGTTTCCTGGATATGAAGGTGTTAAATCCGAAGGATTCCCCCAACACGGACGGCCTGGATCCTGAGTCCTGTAAAAATGTGGAAATTACAGGCGTATACTTCTCCCTGGGTGACGACTGCATCGCCATAAAATCCGGCAAGATTTACATGGGCGCCACCTACAAGCGCCCATGTGAAAATATCACCATCCGCCAGTGCTGCATGAGAGACGGACATGGCTCTATCACCATTGGAAGCGAGATGGCAGGCGGCGTAAAGAATCTGACGGTAAGAGACTGTATGTTCCTGCACACCGACCGGGGCCTGCGGATCAAGACCAGAAGGGGCCGCGGCAAGGACGCGGTAATCCAGGGCATTTTATTTGAAAATATCACTATGGATCATGTGATGACTCCATTTGTTATCAACTGCTTCTATTTCTGCGATCCTGACGGCCATTCCGAGTATGTGCGCAGCAAAGAGGCCGGCCCGGTGGATGACCGTCTGCCTGAGATCAGCACTCTGACCTTCCGCAATATCGAGGCGACCAACTGCCATGTGGCTGCCGCCTATATGTACGGGCTTCCGGAGAAGAAGATCGGCCGCGTAGAGATGGAAAATGTGCGTGTGACCTATGCCGAGAACCCCATGTGCGGCCAGCCGGCCATGATGGAGGGCTGCAGCAGGACAACCTGCCGTCAGGGCATTTATGCCAATAACATTGAGGAACTGGTGTTAAAGAATGTGGAGGTAAGCGGCCAGGAGGGGCCGGCTGTCGTCACGGAAAATATTGGAAATATGTAATTCGGAGGGGATAAAATGGCGGTTACGATCAAGGATATCGCAAAGAAAGCCGGAGTTTCCTATTCTACTGTCTCCAGGGCTTTAAATGGGGTAGGGGCCGGAGACACGGAGGCAAAGGCAAAGATACGCCGTCTGGCATCGGAGATGGGATATGTGCCCAATCAGGCGGCGATTCATCTGAAAAAATCGCGGTCCTATGTGATCGGACTGTATTTCTCTACCATCAGCAAAATGACATCGCCCTATGTTCTTCATGATGTGCTGACGGGGGTTTACAGCATCACGGGAAGTAAGTATAATGTAGTAGTCAAGGGTATTGATATGCATGAGCCGGGTACATTGAATCCCAGCTACTATGACGGCATCATCGTTCTGTCCCAGAAAAATGAGGATATGGATTTTATGAATGAGGTCATGGCGAAGGAGATCCCCATGGTGGTGATCTGCCGTTCTGTGGATATCGACGCTCCCAATGTGACCACTGACGAGGCCAGAGCCATGGAGCGGGCCATGTCGTACCTGTTGGATAACGGCCACAGGAAACTGGCAGTGATCGAGGGAAGGCCGGAGCTGGATTCCAACCGTCTGCGCCACCGGGGCTGGAGAATGGCCATGCGAAACCGTGGGATGGATCCCGATGCGGTGCCTGTGATCAATGGTACTTACCGCTATGCCAGCGGATACAGCGCGGCAAAACAGCTTCTGTCCTATGGGCCTACGGCCATCCTCTGCTTTAATGACGAGATGGCCTTTGGCGCCAGGACAGCCATCACTGAGGCGGGCCTGGCGGTGCCGGAGGATATTTCCCTGATCGGCTTTGATAACTGGGATTTGTCCGGGTATTCAGATATGCATCTGACTACCATAGAGCGGAATATGGGTGAGATCGCAAAAGAGGGAGCCAGGGTGCTCCTGCGCCGTCTGGACGAGGGCGTTATAGACAACCGGCGGATCTATCTCAACAACAAGCTCATTATTAGAAATACCGTGCGGAATCTAAATGAGGATTTATCCGACGAGAATGTTGTAAAACAAATAAAAAGAGAGGGCGAATCATGAAGAAACTGGAAGATTATGTAAGAAGTATCCCTGACTTTCCAGAGCCGGGGATCATTTTCAGAGATGTGACTTCTATTCTGCAGGACGCCGATGGCCTGCAGCTGGCTGTTGACAGCCTGAGAGCCATGGTAAAGGAACTGGACTATGATGTGGTCGTAGGACCGGAGTCCAGGGGCTTTATCTTCGGCGTGCCGGTGGCTTATGCGGAGCACAAGAGCTTTGTGCCGGTGCGCAAAAAGGGCAAGCTGCCCTGCGAGACTATTTCCGCAGAGTATGAATTAGAATACGGCACTGCCGAGATTGAGATTCATAAAGATGCTATCCGTCCAGGCCAGAAGGTTGTGATCGTAGACGACCTGATCGCCACCGGCGGCACCACAGAGGCGATCATTAAGCTGATCGAAGAACTGGGAGGCCAGGTAGTGAAGATCTGCTTTGTGATGGAATTAGCCGGTTTGAAGGGCAGAGAAAAACTGAAGGACTATGCTGTAGATTCGGCGATTGTTTACGAGGGAAAGTAAGCAGGAAAGAATGCAGGAATATATAAGAGAGGCTGACAACCAGGATTATGTTTAAAGCAGATATGGCATTTGATTTGCTATATCTGCTTTCTTATTGCGTGCCTGGCAAACTCGCGGGCAAATCAAGCTGAAGTCTAATAATTATATGGAACTCCAGAAATTTTATGGCCGATCATAATACTGCGATGCGATAACATGAGCAGTATACGTCAGCGAAGAAGCGACAGAGAGATAAGTTGACAGTAAATTAGCCTCCAATCTTTAGGCGAAATAGGTATTGAATATGCTTGTAAATGTGTTATAATTAGAGAAAAGTGTCCAATACAGGATGAAAAATGTTGCATAAATGGAGACGGCAGAATGAAATATACAGCAACAAAAATGGCTGAAAAATTAAATATATCAAGGTCTTATTTGTATTACTTAAAAGACAGTGGGGTTGTGGAGACCGAGGTTAATGCTAAAGGGCAGATAATGTGGACGGAAGAAGTATATCAGCGGTTGCTGGAATATATTGCGAAAAACCATACAAAGGAAGAAAGAAAAGTCGAACCCATGTATAAGACAACAAAGATAAACAACAGACGATATTTGGGTAATAAGTATAAATTGCTACCTTTTATTACGAGAGTGGTGAATGAGGAATGTTCTTCCATCAACACAGTAGCAGATATATTTGCAGGAACAGGGGCAGTGGCTTCTGCATTTACAGATAAGAAAATTATTACAAATGATATCATGTACAGTAATTATATATGTCACGTTGCCTGGTTCAGCAGTGAACATTATTCAGAGGAAAAAGTAGCCGATTTAATTATGTTCTACAATGAAATAGAAATTGAAGAAGATAATTACATGAGTGAAAATTTTGCAGACACTTATTTTTCCCTGACGGATTGCAGAAAAATTGGATTTATAAGACAAGATATTGAGGACAGGTACAGGGAGGGGTATATAAACACAAGAGAGAGAGCGATGTTAATAACATCCCTGCTTTATGCTATGGATAAGATAGCAAATACCTGTGGGCATTACGATGCATATCGTCAAGGTGTAGAGTTTGAAAAACATTTGGAATTGTCTGTACCGCAGCCGGAGAATAATTTGAATGAAAATAATACTTGTTACAATATGGATACAAATGAGCTTGTGAAAAATATTGAAGCAGATTTGGTGTATATTGACCCGCCATACAATTCAAGACAGTATTGTGATTTGTATCATTTGCTTGAAAATATTGCCCGGTGGGATAAGCCTGAGGTATTTGGGGTTGCAAAAAAGATGGACAGAACTGCTTTGAAGAGCGACTATTGCACGAAGAAAGCAACAGCTGCATTTGAACAGCTTGTTGATTCTATTCGTGCAAAATATATTCTTCTGTCATATAACAATATGGCAGGAAAGGGAAACGACCGTTCCAATGCTAAAATCAGTGATAATGATATTATGAGAATTTTGCAGAAAAAAGGCAGGGTTAAAGTTTTTTCAGAAGATTACAAAGCATTTTCTGCTGGTAAGTCAGATATCAAGGGAAATCTGGAAAGATTGTTTTTGTGTATTTGTGAGGATACAGAAAAAGAGATAATCCCTTCAGCATTGAATTATACGGGTGGAAAATATAAATTATTGCCGCAAATATTACCATTGTTTCCAGAGGATGCAGATAAAGTTGTTGATTTATTCTGTGGTGGTTGCAATGTTGGAATCAATGTGAAGTGTAATAAGGTACAGTTTAATGATTCGAATGAATATCTGGTAGGCCTGTTGAATGTTTTAAGAAAACTTTCCAAGAAGGAAGTGTTTAGTTGGATTTTTGAAACAATCTGTAAATACAACCTGTCTCTTGTCAGTCAAATGGGTTATGAATATTATGGGTGTGAAAGTTCCAAGGGACTGGGCAGTTATAACAAATATGGATTTAATAAGTTGAGAAAAGATTTTAATAGGAAGAAAGAAAAAGATGATGAATATTTTTTGATGTTATATCTGTTAATCGTCTATTCTTTTAATAATCAGCTTCGTTTTAACAGAAAGGGTGAGTTTAATCTGCCTGTAGGAAAACGAGATTTTAATTGCAAAATGCAGAAAAAATTAGGGGATTTCATTGACAGGATAAAAAGTGGGGATTATGGATTTACAAATGAAGATTTTAGAACAGTAAATATGGATGATTTTACAGATAAGAGTTTTTTTTATGTTGATCCTCCATATCTGATAACCTGTGCCACATATAATGAGCAGGATGGATGGACAGAGCAGGACGAAAATGATCTGTTATCTTATTTAGAAAGATTAAATAAAAAAGGAATCCGCTTTGCGTTATCGAATGTAATAGAGAGTAAAGGGAAGAAAAATAAAATCTTGGAAGATTGGATACAAAAGCAGAGCTTTAGAGCGATACCTTTAGATTACAACTACTCAAATTCCAATTATCATACCAAGCAGCGCGACAGCATAACAAAAGAAGTTTTGGTAATAAATTATTAGCAGGAGAAATGGGATATGGCAAATAAGATTGGATTTAAAAGCTATTGCTGGTCAATAGGAACAACCAGTTATAGAACAGATAATTTTAATATGAATATCGAGCTTCAATTAAAATTGTTGAAAGAATTTTGGGATAAGCCGGAGAATACAGGTAAGGTGTGGACTGGGAACAAAGCTTTGCAAGAAGACCAGCTATGAAAAGTCAAGTATAAATTGGTTCTTTCCAAAGTTTGTTGAAAGTAGATGTTTTTCCTAACCATATGTGATATA
>OASY01000460.1_pt1 | contig 27714 bp, 29 predicted proteins | sample 1501231 | NCBI WGS metagenome assembly OASY01 (sample SAMEA2579917, study PRJEB22360) | human gut metagenome | biome: human gut; feature: human-associated habitat; material: faeces | place: Denmark | collected 2008/2010 | reverse complement strand
GTCCTACGGCTCCGCTTACGCCAACAATAGCTACTTTCATCTTTTTCTTTTGTTTTTATGTGAATACTCTCCTTACAATTCAAGCCAATCGTAAGGATTTGGCTGCAAAATTATAACATTTTGCAATATAATCAGCATTTTAGAGAGAAGATTTCTCTTTGAAAATCTCTTTCCTTATGAATTGGCGGTGTGATAACTTTTTTGTTATTTTGCAGATAAATACAAAAATACTGATATATGCATTGGTTTGACCTCAGTTTACAACTCCCGATAACAGACCCCACGTGGGTGTTTTTCTTGGTTTTGATCATTATTCTTTTTGCACCGATGATATTAGGACGTCTGCATATACCTCATATTATCGGCATGATTTTGGCCGGAGTGGTTATCGGTGAATATGGCTTTAATGTTCTCGAGCGGGACAGTAGTTTCGAATTGTTCGGAAAAGTAGGCCTCTATTATATCATGTTTCTGGCCGGGCTGGAAATGGATATGGAGGATTTTAAGAAGAACCGGACAAAAGGACTGGTCTTCGGATGGTTTACATTTATCATTCCGATGGCATTGGGGGTATGGAGTAGTATGGAATTGCTGGGATATGGATTTACTACAGCGGTATTACTCGCCAGTATGTATGCTTCCCATACACTGATTGCCTATCCCATTATCAGCCGTTATGGATTGTCCAGACTCAGGAGTGTAAATATAACCATCGGTGGTACGGCGGTAACGGTTACGTTGGCTTTGATTATTCTTGCCGTCATTGGTGGTATGTACAAAGGAACTGTCGACGGTATGTTTTGGGTGCTGTTAGTGGTGAAAGTTGCATTTTTGAGTTTTCTGATCGTTTTCTTCTTCCCGCGTATCGGTCGATGGTTTTTCCGTAAGTACGATGATAGCGTAATGCAATTTGTCTTTGTACTTGCGATGGTCTTTTTAGGTAGTGGTTTGATGGAGTTTGTCGGTATGGAGGGTATTTTGGGAGCTTTTCTTGCCGGACTTGTATTGAATCGCTTGATTCCGCATGTTTCTCCTCTGATGAATCGGTTGGAGTTTGTCGGAAATGCCTTGTTTATTCCATATTTCCTGATTGGTGTGGGGATGATAATCGATGTCCGTACCCTGTTTACCGGTGGTGAAGCTCTAAAGGTTGCCGTAGTGATGACCGTATTCGCTACTCTAAGTAAATGGTTGGCAGCTTGGATCACACAGAAGATTTATCATATGCAGCCCAATGAACGAAGCATGATGTTCGGTTTGAGCAATGCGCAGGCTGCTGCTACGCTGGCAGCAGTATTGATAGGGCATGAAATCATTATGGAAAATGGAGAGCGGTTGCTGAATGACGATGTGCTCAATGGCACGGTAGTAATGATTCTTTTTACGTGCGTCATCAGTTCGCTTGTAACCGAACGTTCGGCAAGGCGTTTTGCTCTGCACGAAGAGATGCAGTTTGAAGATAATAAAGAGAAGACAGAACAGGAGCAGATTCTGATTCCGGTAGCAAATCCGGATACCATTGAAGATCTGATTAATCTTGCCTTGGTCATCAGAGATACTAAACAGAAAAGAGAATTGATTGCGCTCAATGTAATCAATGATAATAACAATTCGGAAAATAAGGAGTTACAGGGTAAGCGGAATCTGGAAAAGGCGGCAATGATTGCTGCTTCTGCCGATGTTTCGGTCAATATGGTGAGTCGTTATGATCTTAATATTGCTTCGGGCATTATTCATACCATTAAGGAGTATGATGCTACAGATGTAGTGATCGGTTTGCACCGTAAGGCAAATATTGTCGATTCATTTTTTGGTAATCTGGCCGAAAGCTTGCTGAAAGGTACCCATCGGGAAGTGATCATCGCCAAATTCTTAATGCCCGTCAATACACTTCGGCGTATTATTATTGCTGTGCCGCCAAAGGCTGAATATGAAACCGGATTTTCCAAATGGGTAGAGCACTTCTGCCGCATGGGAAGTCTTTTAGGATGTCGGGTACATTTCTTTGCCAACGAGCAAACCCTGATGCGACTGCAGCAGTTGGTAAAGAAAAAGCATGGTAGTACACCCACTGAATTTTCCAGGTTGGACGAGTGGGATGATCTGCTTCTACTGACCGGGCAGGTAAATTTTGACCATCTGTTGGTGGTTATTAGTGCACGGCGCGGATCTATCTCATACGACCCTTCATTCGAACGTCTACCCAATCAGCTCGGAAAATATTTCTCAAACAACAGTCTGATTATATTGTATCCCGATCAGTTTGGTGAACCACAGGAAATTGTTTCATTCTCTGATCCGCGTGGCTACAACGAGTCTCAACATTACGATAAGGTAGGTAAATGGTTCTATAAATGGTTAAAGAAGAATTAATGGAGAACTGGCAACAGAGAACGGAACTCCTTTTAGGAGCGGAGAAGATGGAACGCTTGCGGAAATCGCATGTGTTGGTTGTCGGATTAGGAGGAGTAGGTGCTTATGCAGCCGAAATGATTTGTCGTGCAGGCGTAGGGCGAATGACAATAGTAGATGCTGATATTGTACAGCCCACTAATATTAACCGCCAGTTGCCGGCTACTCATGCCACTTTGGGTATGGAAAAAGCGAAGGTGTTGGAAGCACGTTTCAGAGATATTAATCCGGAAATAGAGTTGACTGTATTGCCTGTTTATCTGAAAGACGATAACATACCCGAACTGCTGGATGCTGCACGTTATGATTTTATAGTCGATGCCATTGACACCATAAGTCCAAAGTGCTATCTGATTTATCATGCTCTTCAGCGACGCATTAAAATAATATCGAGTATGGGTGCAGGAGCAAAGAGTGATATTACACAAGTGCGTTTTGCCGACCTTTGGGATACTTATCATTGTGGTCTTAGCAAGGCCGTCCGGAAGCGTTTGCAAAAAATGGGGGTAAAGCGTAAGCTTCCCGTGGTGTTCAGTACGGAACAGGCGGATTCGAAAGCAGTATTGCTGACTGATGATGAGAGGAACAAGAAATCCACTTGCGGAACTGTGAGCTATATGCCGGCGGTGTTTGGCTGTTATTTGGCAGAGTACGTTATCAAAAGATTGTAAGATTATGATTCATTTAGAAGGTATAACCAAGAGTTTCGGCTCTTTACAAGTATTGAAAGGGATAGATTTGGAGATAACCCAAGGAGAAGTGGTAAGCATCGTGGGACCCAGTGGAGCGGGGAAGACTACTTTACTTCAGATAATGGGTACTTTGGACAGTCCCGATGCGGGGATGATAAACATTGACGGTACCAATGTAAGCCGGATGAAGGAGAAAGAGCTTTCCGCTTTCCGTAACAAACACATTGGATTTGTCTTTCAGTTCCATCAGTTGTTACCGGAGTTCACGGCACTTGAAAATGTAATGATTCCTGCATTTATAGCCGGAGTGCCGACTAAGGAAGCTTCGATGCGTGCTATGGAGATTCTTGATTTTATGGGATTGAAGGAACGGGCATCTCATAAACCGAATGAACTCTCCGGCGGAGAGAAACAGCGGGTAGCTGTAGCCCGTGCATTGATCAATCAACCGGCAGTTATCTTGGCCGATGAACCTTCCGGAAGCTTGGATTCCCATAATAAGGAAGAATTGCATCAACTCTTTTTTGACCTGAGAAATCGTTTCGGACAGACTTTTGTGATCGTGACCCATGATGAAGCATTAGCAAAAATCACCGACCGTACGATCCATATGGTAGATGGAAATATCATTTGATTACTCAAAACAGATGTAGTGGCTGATTCGCTCCAGATCTTGAGGCGTAAACTCTTCGTAGAGAGAAAGTTGCTTCAGACTTTTTAATATTCCTTTCTTTTTTCTGTATTCTACGATTATTTTGGCTTGGTAGAAGTTGATGTAAGGATGAGCTTTGAGCCTTTCGATACCGGTTCGGTTGATATTCAGCCGTCGGGTATTGCCGGTTGCCACGTTAAACCAGGGGCGGAGCTTTTCTACATCGAGATGTATCTCCTTCAATTGTGCTATATCATAAAATCCTCCTAAACGGTTGCGATATCCTGTTATCATCCGGGCAATTCCACTACCTATACCGGGGATCTTCTTCAGTTCCGTTGTGTCTGCACTGTTCAGTTCGACTACTGTTCCGGCTGCATATTTAAAAAAATTCAGTGTGTCTTCTTCTATCTTTCGGGTATAGAGGCGAAGTGTATCTTTGGGCTTTGCGAGCGTAGCTATATAAATATAAGGTAGGAGCATTTCGTATTGTTCCTGCGTTAATCCGTATACTTTTCGGAAGTCTTCCGCCCGACGGAATTTTCCACCTTTATTTCGATACTTTAGGATGTTCTTTGCCATCCATGCCGGCAGTCCCAAATCAAGGAATCCGACAGAGTCGGTGATATTAGGGTCAAATGTAGTCAGACGGACTGTTCGTGGGGGCTGAAAGCGGTTATTGTGTGAATATATCTTTTGTTCTTTTTCGCGGATGGAGGACATAAAACCGGCATATTCCTTTTTAAACTTTTCCGTATCGTTTTTTGCCGTGTTCTCTTTGACAGGGATCAACCATCCGGCCACAAATACGAGAATACACAAAACGGCAAGTATCAGGATACCTTGCCGTTCTGCACGTGTGAAGTAAAAGAAGTCTTTCCACATTTTTATTTCAGTAGCCCCAGTTCATTAATGAAGATCACTGAAATGGCAATCGGGGCTACGTATTTCAGAATAAAGATAATCAGTTTATAGGTAGGAACTTTCAGGGTACCGTTATTCGTGATTTCCGACCAAACGAGTTTCTTATCCAGATACCATCCGGTAAAAATGGAAATGAGTAATCCGCCCAATGGCAACATCAGTTTGGCAGTTACGAAGTCGAACAAGTCGAACATACCCAGTCCGAAGATGGTGAACTCCTTGGTAACTCCCAGAGAGAGTGAACAGAGTATCCCTAACAGAATACAACCTGTCGTCACTAACCGGGCAGCTTTTCCCCTTGTAAAGTTGAACTCTTCGTGCAGGTAGGCCGTAACCACTTCGTGCAATGAGATGGTAGAAGTCAGAGCTGCCAGTGCCAGCAATACGTAGAACATCACTGAAAAAATATATGCCAGTATCGGTATTCCGCTGAAAGCCTGTTGGAACACGTTAGGAAGGGTTATAAAAATTAAACTGGGTCCGGCGTCCGGTTGAATTCCTACCGAAAACGCTGCAGGAAAGATGATAAAACCGGCTAGTACAGCGACAAATGTGTCGATGATTCCTACGCTGAAAGCCGTTCGGGTGAGGTTGGTGTTTTTGCTGAAATAGGAGGCATAGGTACACAGGCATCCCATTCCAAGGCTGAGTGAGAAGAACGCTTGCCCCATAGCTCCCAGAAATACATTGCCATCTACTTTACTGAAATCCGGTTTTAGCAGAAACTCTATGCCTTTGCCCGCTCCCGGCAAAGTGACAGAGCATCCCACCAGTATTAAGATAATGATGAAGAGGGTCGGCATCATAATTTTAGATGATTTTTCGATTCCCTTCTCTACCCCTTTCACGATGATGAAATGGGTAGCGAGTAAGAATAACGTGAGCCATAGGGCCGGACGCCAGGGATTGCTGGAGAAACTTTGGAAAGAAGAGATGAACTCCGCCGGAGTTTTACCTGCAAAACTGTTGCTGACAGCTTCGAATATATATTCTAATGTCCATCCGGCCACTACAGAGTAATAGCCAAGAATAAGGAATCCTGCCAAAACTCCCATTCGTCCTACCCAACGCCATTGAGTGCCGGGAGCCAGTATCTGGTAAGCACGGGCAGTATTAGCCTGTGAGTGCCGTCCGATTAAAAATTCAGCTATCATAATCGGTAGTCCGAGTAGGAGGATGCATCCCAGATAAATAAGAATAAAAGCAGCTCCTCCATGATTTCCCGTTTCATAAGGGAATCTCCATATATTGCCCAGTCCGACGGCTGACCCTGCAGAAGCTAATATCACACCCAGTTTACTACCAAAGTTTCCTCTTTCTTTTTTTGTCATAAAAAGTATATGTTATCTTACAATTCGATAGATTTTCTCGCTTTAAACGTGCAAATATAGAAAATGTTCCTTATATTTGCGATTCATCTGTAATTTATTTAGGTATGCTATCGTATATTAAGAAATATCCCGTATCGCTCTTTATCATTCTTGCGGTCATCTATCTGTCGTTCTTCAAACCTCCTTCAACGGAGATTAGTAAAATTCCTAATATCGATAAGGTCGTTCATATTTGTATGTACTTTGGCATGTCCGGTATGCTATGGCTGGAGTTTTTACGGGCACACCGTAGAGACCACACTCCGGTGTGGCATGCTTGGGTAGGAGCATTCGTTTGTCCGGTGTTGTTCAGCGGATGTGTAGAATTGTTGCAGGAATATTGTACGACCTATCGTGGGGGAGACTGGATGGACTTTGCAGCCAATACCACAGGTGCGGTATTGGCCAGTCTGATAGGATATTTTATTGTCCGTCCACGTATATTAAGTAAAAAGTAGACTTTTATAAAAATTCAACAACCGTGCTCAGTTTGATACCATTCGATCCTTTGATCAGGATGGTGTAGTCTTTAGGCTTTTCCGTTTGCAGTTCCTTTATCACTTCCTGTGCATTGGCATAGGTGTGATAAGGAGGATGAGTTGCTGTAAATTGTTCTCCAACCAGCAGGACTTTCTCAAAAGAACATTCTTGCAGGAAGTCCACGATTTTGCGGTGTTCAGCTGCACTTTCCACCCCCAATTCACGCATATCGCCTAATATCAGCATTTTCTTTTTCACAGTCATATTACGGAAGTTCTGCAGAGCTGCCATCATGCTGGTCGGATTGGCATTGTAGGCGTCTATAATTAGTGTATTATCCGCGGTTTTTTTTAGTTGTGAACGGTTGTTGCGGGGAGTATATCCGGCTAGTGCTTCATCTATTTTTCCGGCTTCCACTCCAAAGAACCGACCGATAGTAACGGCGGCCAACGCATTTGGGAAGTTATATTCGCCGATAAGTTGAGTTTGCACTTTGTGCAAGTCACCATCTTTGCCTGCTTTCCATTCGAAAGTCAGATAAGGGGAATTCCCGGTCACATGTCCGTTTACATAAAGTGCGTCTTCACTTCCGTAGGGAATCAGATTCAGGCCATGAGCGATGTCCATCAGATAAGCATTATCATGGTGTATAAAGACGGTAGAGTCTTCCTTTTCACGGAGATAATCATATAATTCTCCTTTGGTGCGGATCACTCCTTCGAAGGAACCGAATCCTTCCAGATGCGCTTTTCCCACATTGGTGATAATTCCATAATCCGGCTCGGCAATGTGTACCAGAAATTTTATCTCTCCGGGATGATTAGCCCCCATTTCGATCACTGCCAGTTCATGTTCTGCTTTTAGGCGAAGCAGAGTCATGGGCACTCCAATGTGGTTGTTTAGGTTTCCTTCTGTGTAGAGTACATTGTGAGATTTCGACAAGACAGCAGAAATCAGCTCTTTAGTGGTTGTTTTCCCGTTGGTTCCGGTAATGCCGATCACTTTTGTACCCAGTTGGCGGCGGTGATAATTAGCCAGTTGCTGAAGGGTTTGCAGGCAATTGTCCACCAGAATGATATGTCTGTTGTTTTCCGGAGCATATTCGGCTTCATCTACGATGGCGTATGCACAGCCGTCTTTTAATGCTTGAGCTGCAAAAGCGTTTCCATTGAATGATTCGCCTTTCAGGGCAATAAACAGTGAACCTGCAGGGCAGTTGCGGCTGTCGGTGGTCACTACGGCACAATCCAGGAATATCTGGTAGAGAGCAGAAAGTTTCATAATAATCGGTTTTTCTCTGTTGTGGGTGCAAAATTACATTTTCTATTTCAGATTATCATTAAACAAGAAAGAATTTCGCTTGGTATAGGAAATGACAAGCATTACGATGCTGATGCATAGATTGAATACAAAAGCAAACTGCTGAGATTTGATGTGGAATACAGTCGACTGGAAGAAGTCGATAATGAAGGGACATAGCAGGATGGCAAGATAGTTCATCGCCATTACGAATGCCAGTGCCAGTGTCACTTTGCGTGAAATAGCCGTATGGGTTGTCTGGTTGTAGACAACAGGTTGGATAACTCCGTACCCCAGCCCGACCAGGATACATCCCGGAGCTATCACCCATTCTTTGGGTGAGATCCAGATCAGTGCCAGTCCGATGCCGATACTCAAAAAACTGTAAAACTTTGTTTTCTCTTTCAGAGTGCCTACGATCCGGTTCAGAAAAAAGCCGGGAGTCATGATAGCCAGAAAGAAGAGAGAAATCATAATACCGGAGTTACCACTGGTGAAATGATATTCTTCCATCAGGAATGGCAGGTTGAAACTGACTACCAGTACCAGAAAGGTAGCCAGTCCGTAAACACCCATAATGCCGGCAAGATGGCGAACGTGAATGCCGTATTTGCTGTTACCGGTATCTACATCTTCTTCTTTGTCCGCCGGGGCTTTGTCGTTGGTAAGCGAGGTACTGCCTTCGCTTGCCATGCTGCGTTGCAGATATACCGAGAGTACGAGTGAAATGATTGGAAGCAGATAGACGACGAATGGGAGATGCCAGTTGACTTCAGCAAGGTATCCGGTTACTGCCGTAGCTACTACCAGTGTTATGTTGGTGATGGCCGAACTTAATCCGAACTGTTTCACACGGTATGAACCTACGAAGTATTTGGAGATTAATCCGGTGGATAGCGGGACGATCAGTCCGGAGCCTACTCCCAGTAAGGCACTCACGGCAATCAGTTGCCACATCTGTCCCGACAGTAGGTAGAGCACTCCGCTTAGAGCAAAGATGGCAAGTCCGGCTTGGAGCAGACGGATGAAATTGACCCGTTCCGTCAGTTTACCTGCCAAAAGGATAAATGGGATAATCAATAGTGAAGGCAGAGACGAAAGCATCTGTATGTCCAGTTCGGTGGAGTGTGGAAAGATGGCGGAGAGCTTCCCCAGAATAGGAGAAACCGCCAGCCCCGGTAGGGCATTCAGGGCCGAGATAGACCAGATGCCGATGAGGGTAATAAGGGGAATAGTCCCATGGCCAGTTTGAATACGCATAGTTATATAGGTATTATAAAGTTTAGGTGTGTGAAGAACAAACGATCCGTTAGAATGTTCGGCACACAAGCAGCAGAAAGTGTGTTGGGATATCTTCCTATTAGGGCTGGAGATAACTTATTAACTTTTCCGTCGCCCCCCTTTTTAATAAACCCCAAATAATGTAAAACCGAAGAACTTTCATATCCTCTCACTGTTGTTGTGGGAAATTCGACGGGGAAAATCCCCATCGCCTAAACCTAATTAAAAATAAGAGTAATTATGGAAGATTTAAATTTCAGAAAAGGTGATGCTAAAACAGAAGCATTTGGTTCAAACAGAATGTTACAACCCTCTCCGGTAGAGAAAATACCTGATGGTCCTACTACTCCGGAAATCGCCTATCAGATGGTGAAGGACGAAACTTTTGCTCAAACTCAGCCCCGTCTGAATCTTGCTACATTCGTGACTACTTATATGGATGATTATGCAACGAAGCTGATGAACGAAGCTATCAATATCAACTACATTGATGAGACAGAATATCCTCGCATTGCTGTGATGAACGGTAAATGTATCAATATCGTTGCTAATTTGTGGAACTCTCCGGAAAAAGATACCTGGAAAACCGGTGCATTGGCTATCGGTTCTTCAGAAGCTTGTATGTTGGGTGGTGTAGCTGCCTGGTTGCGTTGGCGCAAAAAACGTCAGGCCCAGGGTAAACCATTTGATAAACCTAACTTTGTCATTTCAACCGGTTTCCAGGTTGTTTGGGAAAAATTTGCTCAGTTGTGGCAGATTGAGATGCGTCAGGTGCCTTTGACGTTGGACAAGACCACACTTGACCCGGAAGAAGCCCTGAAGATGTGTGATGAAAATACAATCTGTGTAGTTCCAATCCAAGGGGTTACATGGACCGGTCTGAACGATGATGTTGAAGCCCTTGACAAAGCCCTCGATGCGTATAACGCTAAAACCGGTTATGATATTCCTATTCACGTAGACGCTGCCAGCGGTGGTTTCATCCTGCCGTTCCTGTATCCTGATACCAAATGGGACTTCCGTCTGAAATGGGTTCTTTCCATCAGTGTATCCGGCCATAAGTTCGGTCTCGTATATCCGGGTTTGGGTTGGGTTGTCTGGAAAGGCAAAGAATATCTGCCCGAAGAAATGGCTTTCAGCGTAAACTACTTAGGAGCTAACATTACTCAGGTAGGTTTGAACTTCTCTCGTCCTGCAGCTCAGATTTTGGGACAATATTATCAATTTATTCGTTTAGGATTCCAGGGATACAAGGAAGTACAATACAACTCTTTGCAGATTGCCAAATACATCCACAGCCAGATTGCTAAGATGACTCCGTTCGTCAACTACTCGGAAGATGTAGTAAACCCGTTGTTCATTTGGTACATGAAGCCGGAATATGCAAAGAACGCCAAATGGACTCTTTACGATTTGCAGGATAAGCTGGCTCAGCATGGCTGGATGGTTCCGGCATATACATTGCCTGCCAAGCTGCAAGATTATGTGGTTATGCGTGTCGTTGTCCGTCAGGGATTCAGTCGTGATATGGCCGACATGTTGCTGGGCGACATTAAGAATGCTATTGCCGAACTGGAAAAACTGGAATACCCGACATCCACTCGTATTGCCCAGGAGAAGAATCTGCCGGTAGAAGCCAAAGTATTTAACCATACCGGTAAACCACAAGCTGCCAAGAAATAAATAATATGAATTAGTATGGATAAAAAAATATCTATTTCCCAAATAAAAGAGGTTGTGCAGCAGGCCTACGAACAGGTAAAAGGTAATACAGGCGGTAAGAATGCCGATTATATTCCTTATCTGGCCAATATAGACAAAAACCTTTTTGGTATCAGTGTCTGCCTGCTGAACGGTCAGACCATTACCGTGGGTGACTTTGATTATCGTTTCGGTATTGAATCCGTATCTAAAGTGCATACAGCCATTCTGATTCTCCGCCAATACGGGGCACAGAAAGTGCTTGAGATGATCGGTGCGGATGCTACGGGACTTCCTTTTAACTCTATCATTGCCATCTTGTTGGAGAATGACCATCCGTCTACTCCGTTGGTAAATGCCGGAGCCATCTCGGCTTGTTCCATGGTGACTCCGATTGGTAATTCAGATAAGAAATGGGACGCTATCGTACAGAACATTACCGATCTTTGCGGTTCTGCTCCACAGTTGATCGAAGAACTCTATAAGTCGGAGACAGCTACCAATTTCAATAACCGTTCTATTGCCTGGTTACTGAAGAACTATAATCGTATCTATGACGATCCCAATATGTCACTGGACCTTTATACTCGCCAGTGCTCTTTGGGGGTAACTGCACAGATGTTGTCGGTGGCTGCCGGTACGGTTGCCAATGGCGGTGTGAATCCTGTGACTAAAAAGCAGGTGTTCGATGCCGAACTGACTCCTAAAATCACATCTATGATTGCTACCGTAGGCTTCTACGAACATTCGGGCGACTGGATGTATACTTCAGGTATTCCTGCCAAGACCGGTGTAGGTGGTGGTGTGATGGGAGTATTGCCGGGTGTATTCGGTGTATCTGCCTTTGCTCCTCCTTTGGATGGCTCGGGCAACTCGGTGAAAGCACAGTTGGCCATTAAGTACATCATGAACAAATTGGGATTGAATGTATTCAATGGTGCGAGAGTGACCATCGTCGATTAGAAGTAGCGGTAACGCTTTACCGTTTTTTTGTTTAGGTTGCTCCGAGGGCGGTTTCCGCCTGAGGGGCAACCTTTTTGGGGTATTATCAGTCTGCTTTTATCAGCGGCAATGTAAGTATGAAGCGGCATCCCTTGGTATAAGTCTTATCTATGATGAGGCTCCCCCCTAACTTTTCGGCAATAATCCGACAGATGGGAAGCCCTAACCCTGTTCCTTGCGAAAAATCGTTCAGTTTGGCAAAACGTTCGAATACATACTCTTGTTGCTCCGCAGGGATACCTTTCCCTGTATCGGTAACGGTATATACAATCTGTCCTTCCGTGGCCGAGATGGTGTAAGCCAGCGTGATACTCCCCTTGTCAGTGAATTTAATTGCGTTGTGTAGCAAGTGGGTCAGTATCTGCGCTACCCTTTCCGGGTTGGTCAATATCATAAGTGGTCCGCATGACGGTTCGAAACGGAGTGATACCTCTTTCTTTATACTGTTCCGGGTTCGTTCGATGCTGAGCAGGCAACAATTGTTGATGTCTTCGGGCTTATCGTAGGGCAATATTTCCGACTGGTCTAGGTAAGAGATGTCGAGTACGTCATTGATCAGCCGCAGTAAATTGCTGCTGCTGATTTCGATGATCGAGGCGAACTCTCTGATTTCATCATTATCTTCTTCTTTGAAATAGTTGCTCAGTACCTGAGAGAATCCGACGATTGAATTAAGAGGAGTGCGAATTTCGTGTGACATACTCTGGATAAAAGTTGTTTTCATCCGGCTTGCGTTTTCCGCCTGTTCTTTGGCTTTGCGTAATTCTTCTCCGTTTTCTACCAATTCTTTGTTCTGCTGTATCACTTTGGCTTCCGATCTCTTCAGTTTTTTATTCAACTTTGAGATGTGGAAAAGTAACATCGTTCCTGCCACCAGAATAATGACCAGTGAGACAAGTGCGATATTGATTTTCTGCAATTTTTCTTCCTGCATGTGCAGCAGTAGTTCATTTTTTTCTTTGTGTAGCTGTTCTACTTCCATAATGGTATAGAACTCGTTGGTTGAGTTTTGTATTTCCTGGCTTCGGATGGAGTCTGTTGCCAGGATATAATCCCGATAATATTGGGCAGCCCGGGCCTTCTGGTTCATTTCCCAATAGATGTCGCCTTGTTTCTGGGTGAGTGTATAGTCCAGGTATTTGTTAATGCTCGATGAATCATTCTTGATCTCTTCTATCACGTCAAGTGCTTTCCGGTACTGTCCGGTGTTCCGGTAGTATTCTATCTGTATATAGAATAATCCGCTTTTATAGAGTGCGAGTGATTTATCTTTTTCGAACAATTGCTCCAACTCCACAAGTATTTTCCGGGCTTTTTCGTATTCTTTTGTTTCCAGATAATATAGAATATAGGCTTTCTGTACAGTGAATATCTGATATGAACTCCGGGTACATTTCGATCCTTTTTCCAGTGCTTTCAGCGCTTCGTCGGGGCGGTGCATTTCAAGAGCGCATTGGGCGAGTGAAGCATATTGAGTGGGCAGATTGATATCTTCTATTTCATTTTCTTCAATCAAGGCTATTTGTTTCCGGAAGTTTTCATAAGCCAGTTTAGGATTCGATTGAGTCATGTAGACCGTCCCCAATGTACGGTAACATTGTACGATTCCGGGAATGAAATTATCAGCCTCCGCTGACTGAAGCATTTTCCGGGCTTCGTAAATGGCAGTGTTGGTTTGGTGTTGTTTGATATAATAGATAATCAATCGGCTTCCCCATGCAAAGTAGAAATATTTCAGTTCATTATTCCTTCGGCTGATTTTCTTCACGCGGTCTACCATGACAAGGATACTGTCCGGATTGTTTTGATAGTAGTAATAATCCAGTTTCAGGGCCACGGCAATCACCTGCATCCGTTTGTCATTTTTTTCTTGAGCCATGCGCGTAAGAGTATCATTTGTTTGCAGAAAGTCCGGATCTTTGATTTGTGCCTTACATCTGATCAAGTATTGTTGAAGAGTACTGTCCGTTTTAGCGAACAGGTCTTCGGCTTGGGCTTCGAATCGCGAACAAAACAAAACCAGCAGGAGTGCTATGAAGTGACGGTACGGTTTGGAGGACATATTTTTGAGTAGTCTTGATAGCTGCAAAGATAACTTTATTTTTAGTGTGCTGATAGCATTAGGACATTTATTTTTCTTTATCTTTGCGTCAATCAACCGTAATAACAGAAAATGGATTCAACGATTTTCAAAAGCCTGAATGTGAGCGGTCGTTTACTTGATCTTTCCATTCCGCAGGTTATGGGTATACTCAATGTTACACCCGATTCTTTTTATGCAGGTAGCCGAAGCCGGACAGAAGCCGATATTGCTGCACGTGCCCGTCAGATACTTGATGAAGGGGCCTCTATGATTGATATAGGAGCTTATTCGTCACGTCCGAATGCCGAACACATCTCGCCCGAAGAAGAAATGCGGCGTTTGCGTACCGGTCTGGAAATATTGAACCGGAATCATCCGGGTGCTATCATTTCAGTTGACACATTCCGTGCCGGAGTGGCTGAGGAATGTGTGAAGGAGTACGGAGTGGCTATTATCAATGACATTTCGGCCGGTGAGATGGACGAACAGATGTTTCCGACGGTGGCTCGCCTGAATGTACCTTACATTATGATGCACATGCAAGGTACTCCTCAAAACATGCAAAAGGAGCCCCATTATGAAAATTTGCTGAAAGAGGTCTTCATCTATTTTGCCCGGAAAGTACAGCAATTGCGTGACTTGGGAGTGAAAGACATTATTCTTGATCCCGGTTTCGGCTTCGGCAAAACGTTGGAGCATAACTACGAACTGATGGCGCATCTGGAAGAGTTCGGCATTTTCGAACTTCCCTTGTTGGTGGGAGTTTCCCGCAAGTCGATGATTTATCGTTTGTTTGGAACCACACCGCAGGAAGCACTCAACGGAACAACAGTACTCGATACGGTAGCTTTGATGAAAGGTGCCGATATTCTCCGTGTGCATGATGTGCGTGAAGCTGTCGAGTCGGTTCGGCTGATAGAGAAATTAAAAAGTGTATCGGCTTGTTCCTGATACCCGTATACTTAACCCTTAATACTTTAGTCCCGTGTTTTTTGAATTTGGCATAAAAGATTTTATTGATATCCTGTTAGTGGCTTTCCTGCTTTATTACACTTATAAGCTGATGAAAGCCTCCGGATCTATTAATGTGTTCACCGGTATCCTGGTGTTTATCCTTATTTGGCTGGTTGTATCGCAGGTGCTCGAGATGAAGCTCCTGGGCTCCATTTTCGACAAATTGGTGAGTGTGGGAGTCTTGGCGCTGATTGTTCTGTTTCAGGATGAAATCAGGCGCTTTTTGCTGACTCTGGGTTCGCACCAGCACGCCAGTGCCTTGGTACGCTTCCTTACCGGCAACAAAAAAGAAAAACTCCAGCATGATGATATCATGCCGATTGTGATGGCTTGCATCAGTATGGGAAAGCAGAAAGTAGGGGCCTTGATCGTTATGGAGCGTAATGTACCGCTTGACGATGTCATTCGTACCGGTGAAATTATCGATGCCAATATTAACCAGCGGCTGATTGAGAACATTTTCTTTAAAAACAGCCCTTTGCATGATGGCGCAATGGTAATCAGTAAAAAACGTATTAAAGCGGCCGGATGTATTCTTCCGGTATCCCACAACCTAGACATACCCAAAGAATTGGGACTTCGCCACCGGGCGGCAATGGGTATATCGCAGGTTTCGGACGCTTTGGCCATCATTGTTTCCGAAGAAACCGGAGCCATCTCTGTGGCATGGCGCGGTCAGTTCTATTTGCGGCAGAGTGCCGAAGAACTGGAAAGCCTGCTGACAAAGGAAAGCTAAATATCACGCTCTCATACAAAAAATGGTTCTTCTTCAAATTTGCTAGTAAATTCTTTATTTCTTTATTTTCAAGTTGATAATTGTCCTTTTTGCCTGCTTTAATAAGAAAAAACAGACACCGGCTGAATAAGATAGCTCAAGTTCCGGAAGTGAATTTACGCTGTCTGAACCGGTATCTTCATCCTTATACCTTTCTTCAATTAACATTGTTAACGTCTTTTGCAGGTTGTCAGGTTCTTGTGCGCAAATAACAAGTCTTTTGCATTTAAAGAACTTCTTATTCACATCCAAAGAACAAGCTTTAACTCTGTGTTAAAACAAAGCTTTTGAGGAGAGAAATCTTACTTTTTAAAGATGTTGATTTTCAGATGGTTTAGTCTAAGATTCGCTTCTTCACCTCACGGATGGACTCTTCGGGCGAAAGCCGGGATACTTGCTTTTTTGTCAACTATAAACGAGGGCTTACACTTCCGAAAACTGAATTAGATTCCATGAGTAAAAGAAAACTTACTTTAGTGAAAATGGTCTGAATCTTATTCGGGCCCGCATGTCTGTGCCCAATAGCCCGAGTATGTGGGCCGATGAGCCCCGGTATGCGGGGCGGAGTAGAGATCGTATGAAAAATGGTAATTATCTTGTTCATAAAGGTTTGTGATATGGGGGGGGGAATCAAGTTGTTTTCTTCTTTATTTGCGCAGGGAATAAGGGCTTTAGGAAATTGTGTGAAGAGCAATGAACCAATAGTATATTTGCATGTGCCCCAGTTGGATAATACCAGACTGTTATTGATAAGATTTATAGATGAAACTGGCGGTAGAAAAATAATATTTTATTTGTTACCAACTCTTTTTTTGATTTTCTTTGCAGAGGAAAATGATGAACAATGAAATTTATCTATAGCATCTTATTGGCTTTACTTTGGGTAGGGATTACAATTACTTTGGGATCCTATCTTTATCGTATGGGCCTGCCTGTTGTAAATGCAAGTGCACAAAAACTCTTGTTGCGGACAATTGATGAAGATCTGGAATATAGATTCCGAAAATTGAATCCCAATCATGCGTACGCTACCGGAAAGAAACAAACAAAGCATAAGAAAGTAACCCTTACAGATAAAAGTGGGACTTGCAATGTATGTCAATTTGCCATTGATACTGTTTATGCGGATACATCTTTTATACAGAAAGCCAAGCAATCTTTCCTGATAGAACGAAACCCTATTCATGTAGATTCTCTGAATCAGAAATGGCAGTTGAAGCTTCGTATGGATGGCATCCGTGCTAAGACCGGAATAAAACTAATAAATTCTCTAAAGGATGGAGAGCGGATAGCAGTGTCGAGTGGGTTAAATGAACCTGATTGTTTTTTATTAGCCTATAGTACAGGAGTCGGTTATTGCATAAAAATGGATGCTTTTATAAGACCTTTTTGGGTGGACGTTATTTTAAAAGCGCATTGGAATAATATTCGTACTTGGAGTTATGTCCTTTTCTCACTGATCTTTTGTTTGTTTTATATTCCGAGTGTTCGTCTCTTTCTTGTTCGAATTTTATCCGGGTCCAGAATAGAAGATAATCATGTTGAATCGTCGCAACCACTTGCTCAACAAAAAGGTGAATTTGTTTGGGAGGTCGATGGACTTACATTTGATTATCTGCAGAGGAGTATCACTTATCATGATCAGACTTGTATACTCCGAAAACAAGTTGCTGAGGTATTGTTGGCATTTCTTAAAGCACCCGGCCATTTGTTGTTGAATGAAGATCTGAAAAAACTATTCTGGAAAGAATTGGATAATGTCGATTCTTTTATGGAACGCAGGAACCGACTGATAACTGATTTACGTACCGATTTAAGGAAAATAGGGGCTAATCTTAGCGTTACCTTGGTAAATGGAGGCTATCAACTCCACTTTAGTTTAGAAAATAGTAAGAAATCAGTGAAAAATCAGTGAGAAATCAGTCTTTCTCACTGGCGGTGGGCGGGATAAGCCATACCTTTGCAATAAAAACATAGAGTATGAAAAACGCAAAAATTACTATTGGACTTATCGGGCTATTGCTAATAGGTCTTGTTTCTGTGAGAAAAGAAGGAAAGGTACAAGAAGCCGGTTTACTATTACAAAATGTGGAGGCTTTAGCTACAGGAGAGTCGTTCCCGGATGGAGAAATAGCCTGTTTCGGTGACGGATCTGTGGACTGTCCGTTCACATATCTGAAAGTTGAAGTAGTATACCGTGAAGAATAATGGGCCGTCCCATTAAACTTATCGGCTATTTATGCTTTCTGATGGCACTTTGCTCATGTAAAGAGACCAAAGAACAGCAAATATCCCGTTTGATTCACGAATGGGAGGGTAGAACGATTGTCTATCCCGCTGATCTCCTTATACCCCATCATTATCAACCAATACGAAAGGATGTGATGTGTGCAAAAGTAGCAAATTTTATCAAAACAGGAAAAGGTTTTTGATTCCACCTTAAGAGGAATGAGTGTCATGTTTTGGCACAAATGGCTATAATTTTTCCACACGTCGTTTAATAGTATGTAAACCTATGCAGAAACAGTTTTTTTTTATAGTAATTTTTTCATGCTTATTGTCGAGCTGTAATTTGAGGGATAATACGAATATCTCAACATTCGATAAGGTAATAGAAGTAAAATGTGAACAATCAGATACAGAATTATTGATTAATATGGGATGGATTGGTTGTGTTGATACTTTTTTAGTAATGACCCATATCGCCCAAAAGGACTTTTGCAATGTATATTCGATACCTTCAGGAATGAAAAAAATATATGCTTATGGATCTTTAGGAAATGGTCCGGGCGAATTTCTTCAACCGATGATTACATACGCTCATGAAAACACATTTGGTTTGAATGATATCAATACGCAAACTTTGGCTGTAATGTCTTTGAATGATAGTAAAGATGGTATGGTTATTAAAGAGTTATCAAGAAATAGAGTACCTTATAAGCGTAAGAAAGGTGAACTAAATCCGGCGGATTATAACTTTGTGAAGTTGGATGACAAACATTTTGTTTCGCTATTATGCGGAAAAGACGGAAGTTTCTTTTCGCTGTTAGATAGTAATTTACAACCATTACAAAGATTTGGAAATTCTCCTATTGAGGGAGAATTGTCTATGCAGTCGTCACGAATGAATTTAAAGGGGTGTTTATCTGCTTATGAGGGCAATATGGTATTTACTCCTAACAAATTGCCATACCTTGCAAAATACCATTTGGAAAACGATGTCATGATAAAAGATTGGAGCTTCTATTTTGATAAATCTTTTTATGAATGTAAAAACAGCGACCTTCTGTTTAGTAAAGAAAGAAGTTTTGGACAAGTATTAGATTTAGCAATGGATGACAAGTATATTTATGTATTATATTTAGACCAGCTATTAAGTGATTATGATTTTAAAGATCCACATAAATCAATGGCAAACAAAATATTAATTTTCGACTATAAAGGATTGCCTATTGCAAAATTATTATTAGATAAAAGAATATACCGGATAGCTTTATGCACGAAGTTGCATAAAATAATAGGATTGGGTAATATGCCTGAACCTACTTTAGTATCGTTCGATAACATTCCATAATTTCAGAAGAGAGTGGGGCATTTCGCTGCGACTAAGTCCCTATATTCGAATTTATCATTTGGTCCTGTTAAGCATCATTTGTATCATTGTTAGGTATATCATGGTTTGTGAAGTTTCTGGAAGTACTTCGTTGTCTTTACTGAGCCTTCTAAAACTTTCGAACTATGAAAAAGTTCTGTCCACAATCCATCTTTTGGATGGTACTGTGAACTTTTTGGCGGCATCAGGCCTGAGTATGTTTGCAGTGTGAATAACTACCACCGAAATTATGACAAGTGTATCAATGTGATGAGAAGTTCTTACAGTTCTGGAATCTATGGGGCTGATAGCTTTGCCAAAAGCTTTTCGGACCGATTCTCGGAGATGATGCATCAACTCCTCAAAGACTCTTTCCAACTTCCATTTACGGAAATAGAAGTAAATGGTTTGCCAAGGGCCAAATTCCTTAAGAAGCATTCGCCACTGACAGGCGGTCTTAGTAAGGTACAGCATAGCATTTGTCATCTTACGTAAAGGATGTTTCCGTTTTCTTTCTTTTGGTTTCTACTATATTTTTTATAACTTACCACTGTTTATCAGTTAGGTTGGTTGGATAATTACTCATAACTTATGTTTTGGTAGCTATAAAGTTAAGAAGTGGTATTTAATTAACCTGCTGATAAATAATATGTTATATTGATCTTTTATAATTCAAAACGGCTTCTAAATATCTTAAAAACAATAATTGTGACTAGAAATATTTGTCAGGTTTTTTTGTCTGCTGTCGCGATAGTCGTTTGTTCTCTGTTTTTTTATTCAGATGCAGTTCGGGTGTTAATGACGGAAGTGGTGAGTAAAAGTCTTGCTGCTTCTAAAGAAATTTATTTTCGATCGGCTAAAATTGATTCGGTATATAGAAAGCATGAGGGGTATAAATACTTTCGGTTTGTGAAGAAGCTTGATGATGTGGAATTATCAAGTAACCTTGTTGAAGGCTCAGACTCGGTACTGGTTATAGTTGATGACAGATATAAATTACCTGATTGTGAACATTTGGTTAGTCTTTCTGCCGATACATTTCCATTTATTCTCATAGATAGTGAAGAGGATGCCTCTTTGGTTGTTTAAGGAAAATGGGGGCTAATCTTAGCGTTACCTTGGTAAATGGAGGCTATCAACTCCACTTTCGTTCAGAAAATAGTAAGAAATCAGTGAAAAATCAGTGAGAAATCAGTCTTTCTCACTGGCGGTGGGCGGGATAAGCCATACCTTTGCAATAAAAACATAGAGTATGAAAAACGCAAAAATTACTATTGGACTTATCGGGCTATTGCTAATAGGTCTTGTTTCTGTGAGAAAAGAAGGAAAGGTACAAGAAGCCGGTTTACTATTACAAAATGTGGAGGCTTTAGCTACAGGAGAGTCGTTCCCGGATGGAGAAATAGCCTGTTTCGGTGACGGATCTGTGGACTGTCCGTTCACATATCTGAAAGTTGAAGTAGTATACCGTGAAGAATAATGGGCCGTCCCATTAAACTTATCGGCTATTTATGCTTTCTGATGGCACTTTGCTCATGTAAAGAGACCAAAGAACAGCAAATATCCCGTTTGATTCACGAATGGGAGGGTAGAACGATTGTCTATCCCGCTGGTATGACATTCAGTGTTTTAGGAAAGGACAGTGCCGGTTATTCGTTTCCTCAAAATGAATATACTATAATGACTTACGTGGATTCGGTGGGCTGTACCGGTTGTAAATTGCAACTTCCTACATGGAAACGTCTAATTTCTATGGTCGACACTGTAGCCGCTGGGAAAGTTTCTTTTCTCTTTGTTTTCCATCCGAAAAACAAAAAAGAAATCTCTTTTCTATTGAAGAGAGATCGATTCCTTTATCCGGTTTTTATCGATGAAAAGGGTGATTTTGACGCTTTGAATCATTTCCCTTCGGATGTGAACTTTCAAACTTTCCTTTTGGACAGTCAGAACAAGGTGCTTGCGATTGGTAATCCTGTCCATAATAAAAAGGTGCGTGACCTTTATTTGCAAATTATTGCCGGACAGCAAACCGGAGTCGCTACCTCTTCCCAAACAAAAGTGGTTTTGGATAAAAAACTCGATGAAATGGGCGATTTTGATTGGAAAATTCCCCAGACCGCTACTTTTAGTTTGCGGAATCTTGGCGATCATCTTCTGATTATCGAGGACATAAATGCTTCGTGTGGCTGTACATCCGTCACTTACAGTAAGGAGCCTGTACCTTCAGGGAAGTCTGCCGATATTCAGGTAACTTACCGTGCAGAACATCCCGAACATTTTGAGAAGACCATTACTGTATATTGTAATACTCCCACCTCTCCAATACGTTTGAAGATTCGGGGTAATGCGGTTGATAAAGAAAACTAATAGTTAACCTTAAAAAATGATGGAGAATGTTAGCCTATGGGAAAAGTTTGATTTAGAAGGCAATTGGATTGCTTTTCCGTGGAAATGATAAGCGGAATAAATAAAATGATAATCAACTAAAATAAGAAATAAGATGAAAACGAAAGTTAGAGTAATGATTGCATTTATCGCAGTAGTGATGGTATCATTCACTGGTTATAATGTGTATAAAGCACAAGTATCAAAACATTTATCGAATATAGCCTTGGCAAATATAGAAGCCTTGGCAGGTAGTGGAGAAGGTAATTTTATAACCAATTGGTGGGATTCAAAAGTCTATGATTGTCAGTCTGTTTCAACGTGGGAATATAAATGTATGAGATATGGTGATATTCCTAGAGATCCTGAAAGTTGGGAAGTTTCTACAGGAAATTTTAGTGATGATGAAATCGTTTGTGGATATTTTAAGGATTTTGGGACTGATTGTGTAGGAGGAAATACGGTGGCTCATTGCTGGGATTGTAATTGATTTACTAAAAAAGAGTTGTTTGTATTCAGAACTTATTATGTAATAGAACAGTTTATAAGCAACTCTTGTTATTGAAAAATATTATGAAATATATATTCCTAACTTTATTGATTTTTTTGAATTGTAATTGTACTAATAAAAAAGATAACTCTGCTTTTGGGCAATCTGGAAGTCGAAATATCAATAAAAATCTGATTACCCTAGTTCCTCCAATGAGAAGAGGCGAATGTAATTTTGAGAATATAGTAGATCGAACGGAGTATTTACCCTTGTACACAAATGATAGCGTCCTAATATCTCGTATAAGTGATATAAAGGCTACAGAAGAAAGATTATTTGTAGCAGATTATAAAGAAAGTAAGCTCTTTATATTTGATCGAATGGGAAACTTTCTTGGATTAATTGATCATATAGGGGAGGGACCAGAACAATATAAACGACTTTGTAGCTTTGATATAGATCCAAAATTAAAAAAAGTTTATTTATTAGATGGAGATATGGGTAAAGTTTTCATTTATGATTATTATACAATGGCTTTAAATGAAATAATCTATTTACCTTATAAGAATGTCGATCACATTAAATTATTTAAAGATACTAGCTTCTTGATGGAATTTGGATTTAGGGAATTTAGTAAAAATAAAAAAAAATCTCCTAATTGGGTGCGTTATGATTTTCGAAAGAAAGAAACGTCTGATAGTTTCTTTTATTTTCTGAATGGAGACATTGCTTATCGGGGGAGAAATCAAGTTGCTTTTTCAACTTATGAAAATAAATTGTTTTATTGGACGGCTTTGGGAGATCGTGTTTATCTTTATGATACTAATGGGCTTTATGAGTTTATGCGATTGGATTTCGGGGAATATTCTATTCCTGAAGAGGTTTATCGCTTAAATTATTCTAATGCTTTACTTGAGATGCGCAATAAACATTATGCTCGGTTAGAGCGGTTTTATGAATTGGATAAATGGTATTATGCAAGTATTGCTAGGGCAGATATGTCTGCTCATTTTTTTTATAATAAGGAGCATAATCGTTCTTTTATAGACCTGTCGTTTATGATGGTAAAGAAAGGTGATTTTATAACTCCAGAATTATTTAAAATTTCAGAGCAGGTTATGTGTGGTTATATATCGCCTGAACAATATTTAAATATAATTGGTGAGAGTCAAATAAATATTAAGTTGGAAGATAATCCTATTTTAGTCTTTTATACATTAAAATGATCTTATGAGAATGAATAAAAAAAGGTATTTCGTTTTTTCTTTGTCTGCTATCACGATAGTCGTTTGTTATCTGTTTTTTTATTCAGATGCCGTTCGGGTGTTAATGACGGAAGTAGTGGGTAAAAGTCTTGCTACTTCTAAAGAAATTTATTTTCGATCGGCTAAAATTGATTCGGTATATAGAAAGCATGAGGGGTATAAATACTTTCGGTTTGTGAAGAAGCTTGATGATGTGGAATTATCAAGTAACCTTGTTGAAGGCTCAGACTCGGTACTGGTTATAGTTGATGACAGATATAAATTACCTGATTGTGAACATTTGGTTAGTCTTTCTGCCGATGCATTTCCATTTATTCTCATAGATAGTGAAGAGGATGCCTCTTTTGTTGTGTCATGTGTGGTGAAAGATTCGTTATATCGTTATCGGTTGAAAAGAGAATAGGAGGAAGGAAAGAGCTGACTGTTGGGTGGTGATGGTATTTATTGGTTATAATCTTCAGTGTAGAACATTTATCAAGTAGATATCTTTGCATATAGATAGATTGCAAACAGGATGATTAGTAGCTATCTTTCTTGATAATCAGAAAAGAAAAAAGGACATTTTGATTGGAGATTAAATCTTTAAATACTATCTTGGCGCTTGTTATAGGATTTATCTTCTTGCAATGGTAAGATGATGATTTTTAGCTAAATAAACAAAAAAAACTATCCGGCTTTTGCAACAGCCTTTTATAGAAAATATTTAATAATATTGAACCATGATCAAACGACCGTATTTAAGCTTCACCTTACTCCTCTTGTTATCTATGTGTATCTTGGGGGGATGCGAAAAAGAGAAATCCCATACAGTTTTGGAATTGTTTTCTGAATCCCAATCTCTGTCTCAAAAGAAGGACTTTTATGTTAATGAAGATTCTATAGCAATAATAGAGGGATTAAGTTGTGACGGAAAGAATCTCATAGTTAATGACTATCACTCGGGATGTTGCTATACGCTGTTTGACAAAAAATCAGGTGAATATATCGCTCGTTTTGGGACTATCGGACAGGGGCCGGCTGAACTGCCTTCACCCTGTTATGGCTACTTAACGGAAAGCGGTTTCACTGTTTTTGATGACCAAACACGCATTGTGATGAAATACAGTCTTGACTCTTTACGCAACAGTCGCAAGAAGGATGGTTCGCCGGTACGTCTGGCGCAATATAAAATTCCGGAGGCACAGATTTCAAAGCTCATAGCGATAGACGATACGACTTTTTTGTGTGCCGGGACATATAAATCCCGTTACCAATATCTGTTATTTAACAAAAATGACAGTGTGCTGGATTACGGTGTGGATGTGTATAATGCTGCGGATAGCGCTTTTCAAACATACACCAGATATCTTTCTAATCAAGGAAATTTAGTAATGAACCCTGAGAAACATACATTTGCCGGTTCAATTAACTTCTCGTCCAACATAGACTTTTTTGAAATAGTAAACAATAAAATTGAGTTGATAAAATCGTTGAGGTTGGGAGATCCAATCAATAAACCCGTTAATGAAGAAGGTATTTATTATGTCGATCTAACAGAAAATACTCAGACGGGTTATATAGATCTTAGCGCTACCTCTAAGTATGTTTATGCTTTGTATTCTGATAAAAAAATGTACGAAAATAACCGAAAATCAGATACCGTATTGGTTTTTGACTGGGATGGTAATCCGATTAAAAAATATTCGTTAGATACTGATGCTTATTATATTGCAGTGGATAGTACCCAACAGAGTTTGTTTGCTGCTGTGAAAAATAGTTCAAGTGGATGGAAAATAATATGTTATGCGCTAGATTAATGATTCACACTATATATGGATTTAGTCTTCCTGCCGATATATTTCCATTTGTTTTCACAGATAGTGAAAAAAGTACTTCTTTTGTCGTTTTATGTGTGGTGAAAGATTCGTTATATCTCTATCGGTTAAAAAAAGAATAGGAGGAAAAAGAGAATTGTTTGTTTGGTTATGGCGGTATTTACTGGTTATAATTTTTATATTATGAAAAATTTCAGTTTAATTGTGGTGGGAATATTGTTTATATATTGTGTTTCATCTTGTCGGAAACAGGTTGATAAGGGATTTGAAATGACCGTTGATCTGTCTATTTCTAATCCATATCTGCCGATGTCTGTATTGGTGGACACCATTGAGTCTGTCAGGCTGCAATTACCTTCTCCTTATTTTTGGGGTATGGTCGATAATGTAATTTCAAAAGATTCTTGTTATTACATTTCGGATAGAAAGCAAGAAATGGCATTTCGATTTAGCAAGAATGGTACTTTTTTGAATGCGATTGGTCAGCGGGGTGAGGGACCGGGAGAGTATAGAGAGATGGACTCTTTTTTCGTGGGAAAGGATTGTGTTTATGTCTGTGATATGAGTAAACGGACTATTTATTCTTACAGTTTTGATGGAAAATTTCTTCATTCGTTGAGCTTCCCTTATTCTCTTGTTTTCAATGATGTTGTTGAGTTGCCGGATGGCCGTTTTCTCTGCCATCGTCCTTCTCAGTCTGAAAACTGTAAAGGGCTTTGGATTCTGGATCAGAAAGGGAGAAGAGTGAAGAACTTATTAGAATATGAAAAAGGGACTCCTTGCAAGAACTCCTATTGGAATACGCTGTGTGCTCAAGAGGATGGAACTATAAAAATCTATAATCCGGTAGATGGAAGCTATTATCAATATGATGCTGTGAATGATACGGTGGTAAGAACCATGAGGCAGAAGTCTAATTTGCCTATGTTGGCGGATTTTCACTGCTCGGACCGGGAATTGTACGAAACGAAAGAGGAGTGCACATACAGTCTTTTTACAGTGGATGGAAAGAATCTTGTTTTCTCTCTTTGGTCTTTTAATTCAGCAAATAAGGGAATGTGGTCTGTCTATTTTAAGAAGGATGGGCGGATAGAGCAAGGAAATTTGACCAAGATGGATATTCCTGGATATTCGGAAATGGGACGTCCGGTTTCATCTAATATCCCTAATACATTTGTGACAGTTTATACAGATGAATTCCCGGATGATGCATTTCCGTCCGCTTATCAGCAACAGGAGATAAATGAGCAAACTGCGATACTTAGCCTTTTGAGGTTAAAATGAGTATTAGGGGTATGAGAAGGGATGATTGTTTGTTAGTAAGTTAGCGAAATAGAACCAAGATGGGAACCAATGAAAAGGTTAAACTTAAAAATCAATAAAGAGATACCGGAAGAAGAATTCAAACGCTTTCTAAATAGAATGCTAAACTTGATTCTCTCCTCTGGATAGTGCAGTCTCATGTATTGATGTATGTGTATAGACATTGATTGACGAAGGGCTGATTCCTTTATCCGACTTTTATCGATGAAATGGGCGATTTTGATTGGAAAACTCCCCAGACCGCTACTTTTAGTTTGCGGAATCTTGGCAATCATCTTCTGATTATCGAGGACATAAATACTTCGTGTGGGTGTACATCTTGCTTATAGCAAGGAGCCTGTGTCTTCGGGGAAATCTGCCGATATTCAGGTTACTTACCGTGCAGAGCATCCCGAACATTTTGAGAAGACCATTACTGTATATTGTAATACTTCCACCTCTCCAATACGTTTGAAGATTCGGGGTAATGCAGTTGATAAAGAAAACTAATAGTTAATCTTAAAAATTATGGAGAACGTTAGCCTATGGAAAAAGTTTGCTTTAGAAGGCAATTGGGTTGCTTTTCCGTGGAAATGATAAGCGGAATAAATAAAAAGATAATCAACTAAAGTAAGAAAATAAAATGAAAACAAGAATGAAAATTACGATTGCGTTCGTCGCAGTGATGGTTCTGTCGTTTACTGGTTATAATGTGTATAAAACACAAAAAGCAATCCAGTTGTCAGATGTAGCTATGGCAAATGTAGAAGCATTGGCTGATGGCGAAGGAACTAATGCCGGCTATTGTTATTTGGAAGATACTTGGAGTACAAAAAGAGGTTATAAATATTTTTGCGATAGTAAAACTGATAAAAATACAATCTATCCATGTCCATCTTCAATGGAGTCTGGGTGGTATGATGATAATAAGCAGGATCGGTGTACTAAATAAAGTTGGTCTTTAGTTAGATAATTATCTCAAAAGTAGATATTGGTTTCTTGCTTCCCTATAAATTTCGTTCAAATAGAGGCACGAGAAAATCACATCTATTTTTGAGATAAAAAAACAGTTGGAAGAGCTACTGATTTATTTTGTTTCAAATAATAATCACAATATAAACTAAATCCTTAATTCCGCAACACTATAATTTAACTTTATTTATAAGTTCCTGAGCAACAAA
>OASY01000454.1_pt1 | contig 27968 bp, 22 predicted proteins | sample 1501231 | NCBI WGS metagenome assembly OASY01 (sample SAMEA2579917, study PRJEB22360) | human gut metagenome | biome: human gut; feature: human-associated habitat; material: faeces | place: Denmark | collected 2008/2010 | reverse complement strand
GGATAAGCTCTGTTGGGGCCTAACGGCGGTCACTTCCCTGCCGATGTCGATCAAAAAGTCGATCAGGTTGCGCGTCAGGGAGCCACGCCGCTGGTAGTAGTAGAAGGCTCCCATGTGCTTGGCGTTATTGCGCTGAAAGATATCGTCAAAGGCGGTATTAAAGAGCGCTTCGCCCAGCTGCGCAAAATGGGCATTAAAACGGTGATGATTACCGGCGATAACCGTCTGACTGCCGCCGCGATAGCTGCGGAAGCGGGTGTCGATGATTTTCTCGCCGAAGCGACACCGGAGGCCAAGCTGGCATTGATTCGTCAGTATCAGGCGGAAGGCCGTTTGGTGGCGATGACCGGCGACGGCACCAACGATGCTCCGGCGCTGGCGCAGGCAGATGTCGCGGTGGCGATGAACTCCGGTACTCAGGCGGCGAAAGAAGCGGGCAATATGGTGGATCTCGACTCTAACCCGACCAAGTTGATCGAGGTGGTGCATATTGGCAAACAGATGCTGATGACCCGTGGCTCGCTCACTACCTTCAGCATTGCCAACGATGTAGCGAAATACTTCGCCATTATTCCGGCGGCGTTCGCGGCAACATATCCGCAGTTAAATGCGCTGAACATCATGCGCCTGCATTCGCCCGACTCCGCAATCCTCAGTGCGGTCATTTTCAACGCCTTGATTATCGTCTTTTTGATTCCCCTGGCGTTAAAAGGCGTGAGTTATAAACCGCTTACCGCTTCTGCCATGTTGCGCCGTAACTTATGGATTTACGGTCTGGGTGGGCTGCTGGTGCCGTTTATCGGTATCAAAGTCATTGATTTACTGCTGACCGTTTGCGGTCTGGTGTGAGGTTTACCATGCGTGGATTACGTCCGGCATTATCAACATTTATCTTTCTGTTATTGATCACTGGCGGCGTTTACCCGCTGCTGACCACCGTGCTGGGGCAATGGTGGTTTCCCTGGCAGGCCAACGGTTCGTTGATTCGTGAAGGTGATACGGTGCGCGGTTCGGCATTAATCGGGCAGAATTTTACCGGCAACGGCTATTTTCATGGTCGCCCGTCGGCAACGGCAGAAATGCCCTATAATCCAAAGGCTTCTGGCGGGAGCAATCTGGCGGTCAGTAACCCTGAGCTGGATAAACTAATAGCCGCACGCGTTGCTGCATTACGGGCCGCTACCCCGGATGCCAGCGCGAACGTTCCGGTTGAACTGGTGACGGCGTCGGCAAGCGGGCTGGACAATAACATCACCCCGCAAGCGGCGGCATGGCAGATCCCACGCGTGGCGAAAGCGCGTAATCTCAGCGTTGAACAGCTCACGCAACTGATCGCAAAATACAGCCAACAACCGCTGGTGAAATATATCGGCCAGCCGGTCGTCAACATTGTCGAACTCAATCTGGCGCTGGATAAGCTTGATGAATAACGAACCCTTACGTCCCGACCCCGATCGTCTGCTGGAACAAACTGCCGCGCCGCATCGGGGGAAGCTGAAAGTTTTCTTCGGTGCCTGCGCTGGCGTCGGGAAGACCTGGGCGATGCTGGCAGAAGCCCAGCGACTGCGGGCGCAAGGGCTGGATATTGTGGTTGGCGTGGTAGAAACCCACGGGCGGAAAGATACCGCCGCAATGCTGGAAGGGCTGGCTGTTCTGCCGTTAAAACGCCAGGCGTACCGTGGGCGGCACATCAGCGAGTTTGATCTCGATGCCGCCCTCGCCCGCCGTCCGGCACTGATCTTAATGGACGAACTGGCGCACAGTAATGCGCCAGGTTCTCGTCATCCTAAACGCTGGCAGGACATCGAAGAGCTGCTGGAAGCTGGCATTGATGTTTTCACAACCGTCAACGTTCAGCATCTGGAAAGTCTGAATGATGTGGTCAGCGGCGTCACCGGAATTCAGGTACGGGAAACCGTGCCCGATCCTTTTTTCGATGCCGCCGACGACGTGGTGCTGGTGGACTTGCCCCCGGACGATCTGCGTCAACGGCTGAAAGAAGGTAAAGTCTATATTGCCGGGCAGGCGGAGCGCGCCATTGAACATTTTTTTCGCAAAGGCAATCTGATCGCCCTGCGCGAACTGGCACTGCGCCGTACTGCCGATCGCGTAGATGAGCAAATGCGCGCCTGGCGGGGGCATCCTGGCGAAGAGAAAGTCTGGCACACGCGCGACGCGATCCTTTTATGCATCGGGCATAACACCGGCAGCGAAAAACTGGTCCGCGCGGCGGCGCGGCTGGCGTCACGGCTGGGAAGCGTCTGGCACGCGGTGTATGTTGAAACCCCTGCCCTGCACCGCTTACCGGAGAAAAAACGTCGGGCAATTCTCAGCGCCTTACGTCTGGCGCAGGAGCTGGGCGCAGAGACGGCAACACTTTCTGATCCAGCGGAAGAGAAAGCGGTAGTGCGTTATGCCCGTGAACATAATCTTGGCAAGATTATTCTCGGTCGCCCGGCCTCGCGCCGCTGGTGGCGTCGGGAAACGTTTGCTGACCGACTGGCGCGAATCGCCCCCGATCTCGATCAGGTGCTGGTCGCGCTTGATGAACCACCCGCCCGCACGATTAACAACGCGCCGGATAGCCGCTCTTTTAAAGACAAGTGGCGGGTACAGATTCAGGGATGCGTGGTTGCCGCCGCGTTATGCGCCGTTATCACCTTAATTGCCATGCAGTGGCTGATGGCGTTTGATGCCGCCAACCTGGTGATGCTGTATCTGCTTGGCGTGGTGGTGGTGGCGCTATTTTATGGACGCTGGCCTTCGGTGGTTGCCACCGTCATTAATGTGGTGAGTTTCGATCTCTTTTTTATCGCCCCACGCGGCACGCTCGCCGTCTCTGATGTGCAATATCTGCTGACCTTCGCGGTGATGTTAACCGTCGGGCTGGTGATCGGGAACCTTACTGCTGGCGTGCGTTATCAGGCGCGGGTAGCCCGTTACCGCGAACAACGAACGCGACATTTATATGAAATGTCGAAAGCTCTGGCTGTGGGCCGCAGTCCGCAGGACATCGCCGCCACCAGCGAACAATTTATTGCTTCCACGTTTCATGCCCGTAGCCAGGTGTTGCTGCCCGATGACAACGGTAAATTGCAGCCGTTAACACATCCGCAAGGAATGACCCCGTGGGACGATGCCATCGCGCAGTGGAGTTATGATAAAGGCCTGCCTGCGGGTGCGGGCACCGACACGTTACCCGGCGTGCCGTACCAGATTTTGCCGCTAAAAAGCGGCGAGAAAACTTACGGGCTGGTGGTGGTGGAACCGGGGAATCTGCGCCAGTTGATGATCCCGGAACAGCAGCGCCTACTGGAGACGTTTACGCTGTTAGTCGCCAATGCGTTTGAGCGGCTGACGCTGACCGCCAGCGAAGAACAAGCGCGGATGGCAAGCGAACGAGAACAGATCCGCAACGCTCTGCTGGCGGCACTTTCGCATGATTTACGCACTCCGCTCACGGTGTTATTCGGTCAGGCAGAAATCTTAACGCTCGATCTGGCAAGCGAAGGATCGCCCCACGCCCGCCAGGCCAGCGAGATTCGTCAGCATGTGCTGAACACGACCCGACTGGTGAATAATCTACTGGATATGGCGCGAATTCAGTCCGGCGGCTTTAATTTGAAGAAAGAGTGGTTAACGCTGGAAGAAGTGGTCGGCAGCGCGCTGCAAATGCTGGAACCGGGTTTATCGTCGCCCATCAATCTTTCTCTGCCAGAACCGCTGACCTTAATCCACGTTGACGGGCCACTGTTTGAACGGGTGCTGATTAATCTGCTGGAGAACGCGGTGAAATACGCGGGTGCGCAGGCCGAAATTGGTATCGATGCCCACGTTGAGGGCGAAAATCTACAACTGGATGTCTGGGATAATGGCCCCGGTCTTCCGCCAGGCCAGGAGCAGACGATATTTGATAAGTTTGCTCGCGGGAATAAAGAGTCGGCGGTGCCGGGTGTAGGGCTTGGGCTGGCAATTTGTCGGGCGATTGTGGATGTACACGGCGGCACCATTACCGCGTTCAACCGACCGGAAGGTGGTGCCTGTTTTCGTGTTACACTTCCCCAGCAAACTGCCCCTGAACTTGAAGAATTTCATGAGGATATGTGACAAACGTTCTGATTGTTGAAGATGAACAGGCTATTCGTCGCTTTCTGCGCACAGCGCTGGAGGGCGACGGGATGCGCGTCTTTGAGGCCGAAACGCTGCAACGCGGCTTGCTGGAAGCGGCAACCCGTAAGCCAGATTTGATTATTCTCGATCTCGGCCTGCCCGATGGCGATGGAATTGAGTTTATCCGCGACCTGCGCCAGTGGAGCGCAGTGCCGGTGATTGTGCTTTCCGCACGTAGCGAAGAGAGCGACAAAATCGCCGCGCTGGATGCCGGAGCGGATGATTACCTGAGTAAACCATTTGGCATTGGCGAATTGCAGGCCCGTCTGCGCGTCGCTCTACGCCGCCACTCCGCCAACGCTGCGCCCGATCCGCTGGTGAAATTTTCCGATGTTACCGTCGATTTAGCCGCCCGCGTGATCCATCGCGGTGAGGAAGAGGTGCATCTCACCCCGATTGAGTTTCGCCTGCTGGCGGTGCTGCTCAACAATGCCGGAAAAGTGCTCACCCAGCGCCAGCTCCTTAACCAGGTGTGGGGGCCAAACGCGGTCGAACACAGTCATTATTTGCGTATTTATATGGGGCATCTGCGACAAAAACTGGAGAAAGATCCCGCCCGCCCCCGCCACTTCATTACTGAAACCGGTATTGGGTATCGGTTTATGCTTTAGGGTCTGAATTGCCGGATGCGGCGTGAACGCCTTATCCGACCTACACATCGTCCCGTAGGCATGATAAGACGCGTCAGCGTCGCATCAGGCATGGCACTCATCGCGATATGTTTAATGCGTATTTATCTGTTTCAACTCTTGCTGGCATTTTTCTGACTGGCAGCGTCGCAACTCGATAATCCCGACATGCATCATCGAGCCAAAAAATCCGCTTTCGCTGACATAATCCTCATTAACAATCGGTCGAGTGCCAGGCTTGCCCTGGCAAATCCGCATAAAAAATGAGGTGTAGCACTGCCAGCCACGATTTAAACTGCTCTTTTCTTGTGGTGACATATCGTGAAGATAAGTAAGTTCTTTTTCGTTCCCGCCTGACAACTGCCAGCGGCGGGTATTATCAGGTAAGTTATCGCCACGGCAATTTGTCTTACACCGGGAAGGCGCAATATTTACCGCAATGCTACCCGTTAATCCTCTGGTTTTATCTTTAGGGGTCAGTAACCAGTCACCAGCTAATGATGATTGTTCAGGTTGGGCGCATGCTGTCAGTAGTAGTGTGGCGGTAATTAATGCCACTCTGACGACCAGACTCCTTTTGGTCTTCATTTTGAATTCCCTTGAGCTATTCAGTTTGTTGGCAAAGTGCTCGTTGTTCATGCCGGATGCAGCGTGAACGCCTTATCCGGCCTACAAAATAGCGCAAATTCAATATATTGCACCATCCTCGCAGGCCTGATAAGCGTAGCGCATCAGGCAGTCATAAGTAAAAAAGGGCGATCTTCCGACCGCCCTTTTTCTTATTTAATGTGTTTACGCGTTTTTCAGAACTTCGCTAACAATCTCAACCGCTTCTTTCTCGATCTGCTTGCGATGCTCTTCACCGAGGAAGCTTTCGCAATAAATCTTGTACGCGTCTTCCGTGCCTGACGGACGCGCGGCGAACCAGCCGTTGTCAGTCATCACTTTCAGACCGCCGATAGAAGCACCGTTGCCCGGTGCCGCCGTCAGGCGCGCGGTGATCGGGTCGCCTGCCAGGGTGCTGGCGCTCACCATTTCCGGAGACAGCTTAGACAGCGCCGCTTTTTGTGCGGAAGTCGCAGCTGCCTGCAAACGGTTGTAGCTCGGCGCACCAAAGCGTTTTGCCAGTTCGTTGTAGTGTTCCTGCGGATTCTTACCGGTGACAGCGGTGATTTCCGCCGCCAGCAGACACATGATGATGCCGTCTTTGTCGGTGGACCACGGCGTGCCGTCGAAACGCAGGAAGGAAGCCCCTGCGCTCTCTTCGCCGCCAAAGCCGAAGCTGCCGTCGAACAGACCATCAACAAACCATTTGAAACCTACCGGGACTTCTACCAGCTTACGGCCCAAATCATTGACCACACGGTCGATCATCGCAGAAGAAACCAGCGTTTTACCGACAGCAACATCTTTGCCCCACTGCGGACGATGCTGGAACAGGTAGTTGATCGCCACCGCCAGGTAGTGGTTCGGATTCATCAAACCTGCCGGAGTGACGATACCGTGACGGTCATAATCCGGGTCGTTAGCAAACGCCAGATCGAACTTATCACGCAGTGCCAGCAGGCCCGCCATCGCACACTCGGAGGAGCAGTCCATACGGATCGCGCCGTCTTTATCGAGGTGCATAAAGCGGAAGGTTTGATCGACCTGATCGTTAACGATGGTCAGGTTGAGATTGTAATACTCGCCAATGCGCTTCCAGTATTCGATACCGGAACCACCCAGCGGATCAACGCCCAGCGTCAGGCCCGCTTTCTGAATCGCCGCCATATCAACGATATCAGCCAGACCTTCCACAAACGGCTGCACCAGATCCTGCTCTTTCACATGACCGGATGCCATCGCTTCGTCGAGGGAGATACGCTTCACGCCTTTCAGGCCATCAGCCATCAGTGCGTTGGCCCTGTCTTCCACCACTTTAGTGACGTTGGTATCAGCCGGGCCACCATTTGGCGGATTGTACTTGATACCACCATCTTCCGGCGGGTTATGAGACGGTGTAATCACGATACCGTCTGCCAGCGGGCCACCTTTTTTATTGTGAACCAGGATGGCATTGGAAACGTGGCAGTGAAAGAGCAGGGCTTGGAAAACGGCAGGCGTCGGAGTAAAGCCATTGTTTTCCTGCACAATAACATCTACGCCGTTCGCTGCCAGCACTTCCAGTACGGAAATGAACGCAGGCTCGGACAGAGCGTGAGTATCTTTACCCACATAGCAAGGGCCAGTGATGCCGTTTTTCGCACGTTCTTCAGCAATTGCCTGAGCGATCGCCAGAATGTGCGGCTCGTTAAAGCTGTGGCGCGCTGCACTGCCACGGTGACCGGAAGTACCGAATTTCACCGCGTGCTCCGCATTCCCTGCTTCTGGTTTCAGTACATAATATTGCGCCGTCAGTTGGGCGACGTTAATCAAATCACTCTGTTGTGCAGGTTGGCCTGCACGATTGTGGATTGCCATTGCTTTGTCCTTTGTCTGCAACGTTTTAGATAGTTCCGCAAACCTTCTCAATCAATTCCGCCGGGAATTGCATCGACTGCATGATGTGTTCGATCATGCTGCATTTACGGCCGGTGTTGGTGTTGGTGATCACCCAATACGGCGTGCCTGGCACATGTTTCGGCTTGGTCTGATTACCATTTTTCAGCAGCGTTTGTTCATCTGCCGCAAAGTAAACGCGTGTACGACCGTGCAACGATTCCGTTGCTTCGGCAAACGCCTGGGCGTCAAGAGAATATAGTGTAGACAACAGCAGCATAAAGCGATTGACCGCTCGCTTTTGCTCTGCGTATTCATCCGAAAGCAGAAGTTCACGCATTGCGCGAACCTTGTCTTTAATCGTTTTGACCGGCTTCGCTTCGACGATAGCAGGTGACGCAACGCGAACCTCTTTCGTCACCGGAGCAGCAGGCTGTGATGCGGCGGAAAATTTCAACATACGCCGTAAAATGTCGGATGCGCTCTCGCCGATATGCTTAGTGTGGCTGGCAATATAGCTGTAGAGTTCATCATCAACTTCAATCGTTTTCATCTTAATCCAGTGCAGTGTCTTAGCTGAATACAAGTCGCCAGGAGTATATGAATAAATCCCGGCAGCGGATAGCGTCAAGCCTGGCTTGCAGAAAAACTCGGAATAAACCTTATTTGTTGCAGCCCTGTGGCACAATGGTCAACATAATACCCTAACCCGACAACGCGAAAAAAAGAACTTTGCCATGAAATTGAATATCCGCGCGCAAACTGCACAAAACCAGCACAATAATTCTCCCATCGTTCTTGTCCATGGTCTGTTTGGCAGCCTCGACAACCTTGGCGTACTGGCTCGCGATCTGGTAAACGATCACAATATCATCCAGGTTGATATGCGTAACCACGGTCTTTCACCGAGAGATCCGGTGATGAATTACCCGTCGATGGCGCAGGATCTTGTTGATACTCTGGATGCACTGCAGATCGATAAAGCAACATTTATCGGTCACTCCATGGGCGGTAAAGCGGTAATGGCACTTACTGCACTGGCCCCCGATCGCATCGATAAACTGGTGGCGATTGACATCGCGCCGGTCGACTATCACGTACGCCGTCATGATGAGATTTTCGCGGCTATCAACGCCGTCAGTGAATCGGACGCACAAACTCGCCAGCAAGCAGCAGCAATAATGCGCCAGCATCTTAATGAAGAAGGGGTGATTCAGTTTCTGTTGAAATCTTTTGTTGACGGGGAGTGGCGCTTTAACGTGCCGGTATTGTGGGAACAGTATCCGCATATTGTGGGTTGGGAGAAAATCCCGGCATGGGATCACCCTGCCCTGTTTATCCCAGGCGGCAATTCTCCGTATGTTAGCGAGCAGTATCGTGATGATTTACTGGCGCAATTTCCACAGGCGCGGGCACATGTGATTGCTGGCGCGGGTCACTGGGTCCATGCTGAAAAACCGGATGCGGTATTACGCGCTATCCATCGCTATCTCAATGATTAACGCAACTGATTAAAAACCCAGCGTCCGCGTCGCTTTCCGCGCGTGGGCGTTGGCGTGACTCATCGCGCTGATGTATTATGGCGCGCTATCCATCCGGGCAGAGGCCTGGCTGATTGTTTCCCCCGAAGTCACCAAGATCATGGCCAAAGAACAAACGGACCGTACGACATTAGATCTGTTCGCGCACGAGCGTCGACCGGGACGACCGAAAACTAATCCGCTTTCGCGCGATGAACAGCTGCGTATTAATAAACGCAACCAGCTAAAACGCGACAAAGTACGTGGCCTTAAGCGTGTCGAACTGAAGCTGAACGCGGAAGCTGTCGAGGCACTGAACGAGCTGGCAGAATCGCGCAATATGAGCCGTAGCGAACTGATCGAAGAGATGTTAATGCAGCAACTGGCGGCGCTGCGTAGTCAGGGCATCGTTTAAATTTCCACTTTCATGTAGCACAGTGTGCAGTCCTGCTCGTTTGCTGATTCCGCAAGACTGCCTGTTCTGCTATGATTGCCTTTATCCGTGGGCAATTTTCCACCCCCATTTCAATAAGTTTCAAGAGGTTATTTCACTCATGGCTATCACTGGCATCTTTTTCGGCAGCGACACCGGTAATACCGAAAATATCGCAAAAATGATTCAAAAACAGCTTGGTAAAGACGTTGCCGATGTCCATGACATTGCAAAAAGCAGCAAAGAAGATCTGGAAGCATATGACATTCTGCTGCTGGGCATCCCAACCTGGTATTACGGCGAAGCGCAGTGTGACTGGGATGACTTCTTCCCGACTCTCGAAGAGATTGATTTTAATGGTAAACTGGTTGCGCTGTTTGGTTGTGGTGACCAGGAAGATTACGCCGAATATTTCTGCGACGCATTGGGCACCATCCGCGACATCATTGAACCGCGTGGCGCAACCATCGTTGGTCACTGGCCAACTGCGGGCTACCATTTCGAAGCGTCAAAAGGTCTGGCAGATGACGACCACTTTGTCGGTCTGGCTATCGACGAAGACCGTCAGCCGGAACTGACCGCTGAACGTGTAGAAAAATGGGTTAAACAGATTTCTGAAGAGTTGCATCTCGACGAAATTCTCAATGCCTGATGTGATGCGGCGTAGACTCATGTCTACGCCGTATTAATAGATAATGCCAATCAAAATAATTGCTACAAATTTGTAACTTTTGCTGTTGTACCTGTACAATGTCCCGGTGTTCAAGTGGCCTTGCCGTTGTAAATGTAAGCAGTGCCACGTTTTTATTAACAATATTTGCCAGGGACTTGTGGTTTTCATTTAGGCGTGGCAATTCTATAATGATACGCATTATCTCAAGAGCAAATTCTGTCACTTCTCGTAATGAAGTGAACCGCTTAGTAACAGGACAGATTCCGCATGACTGATAACAATACCGCCCTAAAGAAAGCTGGCCTGAAAGTAACGCTTCCTCGTTTAAAAATCCTGGAAGTTCTTCAGGAGCCGGACAACCATCACGTCAGTGCGGAAGATTTATACAAACGTCTGATCGATATGGGTGAAGAAATTGGTCTGGCTACGGTATATCGCGTACTGAACCAGTTTGACGACGCTGGTATCGTCACCCGCCACAATTTTGAAGGCGGTAAATCCGTATTTGAACTGACACAGCAACATCACCACGATCACCTGATCTGCCTCGACTGCGGCAAGGTTATCGAATTTAGTGATGATTCCATCGAAGCGCGTCAGCGTGAAATTGCCGCAAAACATGGCATTCGCCTGACTAACCACAGTCTCTATCTTTACGGTCACTGTGCCGAAGGCGATTGCCGCGAAGATGAGCACGCGCACGAAGGCAAATAAGCCAGCCGGAACGAGAAAAGCCAACCTGCGGGTTGGCTTTTTTATACACGGGAAATAAGAAAAGCGAGAGTTACAGCTCTCACTTATTTGTTATTACTGCGAATTTCCTGCCAGACCTTATCACAATCGGCTTTCACCGCCTGATCATTACCGGTTTGCGTTGCGCGCAGACACTGCTGATAATCCAGTACGCGTACACTTTCCTGGTCGGCAAACTGCTGATGTTGTTTCTCTTTCTTCAGCACGTTTAACACGCTCTGGCAGGCTTCAATTTTTTCTGGCGAACCTTGTGCGGTGTTGATACAGGCGCTGTATGCCTCTTTCAGACGACTGTCTTCCTGTGGCGCGGTTGATTGCGCACAAGCTACCAGCCCCGATGCCATTATGGCGATGAGAATCAGTTTTTTCATAGCAAATTCCTCAAACGTGCGGCAGGCACAAAACCTGCCGCGTCGGGCATCAGAAGATGGTGAATGGTGCGATTACCATAAATTTCACGTCACGCTCATCCTGGAAAATGTTGCCGTAACCACCGCCCCAGCTTGGGATGTCGGAGTGGTTGTCGTATTCGGTGAAGTGCAGTTTGAACATCGTGCCTTTGGCGCGACCGTCCTGAATGGTGTAGACCGCATCCAGGCTGTAGGCAGACTCTTCAATAGTCCGGTTTTTGTCGTAGTACGCATCCGGATTGCTCTGCCAGGTAGCGGGTTTAGCATCCCATGCGTAAACGTAGGAAGCGCCGATGGCGAAGCCTGGAAGATTCCAGTTTTTCAAGTCATACATCGCACCGAAGAAGACCGCTTTTTCGCCGTTGGCGTTGAAGTCAGAACGGTTATCCCACCAGATATCCAGGCGACCGTTGGAGGAAGCGTAGGTTGGAGTCATACGTTGCAGGAAGTATCCCTGCTGACCGTCGGCTTTAACCCAGGTGCCTTCCAGACGCAAATCCACTACATCAGCCGCCCGGTAACCAAAGGTCAATGCTTGCAGCCAGGCAGTGCCGTCGTAAAGGTCGTTGACGCTGCGATCGTCAACTTTATCGCGCGTACCGTAGAACTGGTAGCTGGTGGTTAACGGGCTACCGGCGATATCAAATTTGTAGCTGGCTTTGGCAAAGTATTGATCGATATACCCTTCCGCCTGACCAAATGCTGCTTCCAGTACGAAGTTATTTTTGAAGTCGTATTTCGCACCGATGGAGTGCAGATAATCAACTTTGGTGGTTTTATCGTTCTGATAAAACTCATCCATTTCCAGATGCCACGGTGCTTTGTATTCGTTGGTCCACATGTAGGAGAAACTCAACGCACCAGCATCGCCGTAATCAAAATTCGCCCCGGCTTCCGCCCCCTGATAAGTACCCGGCATAAAGCTCCAGTGCGGCGCTAACAGCGTTTGACCAGTTGGCTGAATGTAACCTGCCCTCGCCCAAACCGGACCGTATTTAAATTTGGCCGCTGCTTTATACAGGCTTATACCGCTTTTATCGCCGGACCAGTCTTCGTCATAGGCTTTATTACTTTTTGAAAACGCGATTTCGTTCGGGTGAGAGCTGTCACCGTTTTCCGCCATTTCAATCGCCGTAAACGCGGCAATATCAAGGCCGAACATATCAGCAGCATAACCGGACTGAAAATCGAGGTTGGCGTTCCAGGTGGAGTGAGAAAGGTTGGTTTTGTATTTGTCGCCGTCGGTAACATCTTTACGGTCGCGTTCACGCTGCCAGTAATAGATACCGCCGGTTAAGGTTGAATCGTCGATGAATCCTTCGGCGCGAGCCTCCGGCATTGCCATAAAGCCCGACATTGCTGTAACACCGGCGATAGCCAGCGCCAGCGTACTACGTTTGCCACTAAACGTACGCATGGGTTAATCCTCTTTGACGTATAAATTGCTGCACCAAAGGTGAACAGCGAAAAAAATAAAAATTAAAAAAGTAGCGTTGAGAAAAGTCTCGCTGACTACAGGAACAGACTATTTTTCGCGACGCGAATTATCAATCTCTTTCTGTAACCAGAATGTAAGAACATGAGCAACCGCACATATTTTGATGATTTTTGTTACAAGGCTTAAGTTTGCAGTTGAAAGGCTTGCAGAAGAATAAAAACGTGAAATTCCAGCAAGATGAAAGCGGTTACATTTTATTTAATTATGTTTTGTGATTTTAAATTTATTTTATGGATAAATTGCGAAGCGGAATTAATTCGCGAAGAAAAGCAGAAAAAACGCCGCAGAGCGCGGCATTTTGAATTGTTTGCATGTTTCATGCCGGATGCGGCGTAAACGCCTCACCCGGCCTGGTAGAACTTAAAATTACTCGCCTACTTTCGCCCAGGTATCACGCAGCCCAACGGTGCGGTTAAATACCGGTTTTTCCGCCGTAGAATGGCGGCTGTCGAGGCAGAAATAACCTTCACGCTCAAACTGGAATGCTTTACCCGCTACCGCGTCTTTCAGAGACGGTTCAGCAAAGCCCTGTTTGATCACCAGCGATTCCGGGTTAATCACCGACAGGAAATCATCCGCAGCACCTGGGTTCGGCACGCTGAACAGACGATCGTACAAGCGGATTTCAACCGGCAGCGCATGTGCCGCGCTCACCCAGTGGATAACACCTTTCACTTTACGACCATCTGCCGGATCTTTGCTTAAGGTGTCGGCGTCATAAGTACAGAAGATGGTGGTGATATTGCCTTCGGCATCTTTCTCCACGCGTTCTGCCTTAATGACGTAAGCATTACGCAGACGCACTTCTTTACCCAGCACCAGACGCTTGTACTGCTTGTTAGCTTCTTCGCGGAAATCGGCGCGGTCGATCCAAATCTCACCGCTAAACGGCACCTGACGGCTCCCCATTTCCGGTTTGTTCGGATGGTTCGGCATGGTAACCATTTCGCCTTCGCCCTGGTAGTTTTCGATAACCAGTTTCACCGGATCGATAACCGCCATTGCGCGCGGGGCGTTTTCGTTGAGATCTTCACGGATGCAGGATTCCAGCGACGCCATTTCAATGGTGTTGTCCTGCTTGGTCACGCCGATGCGTTTGCAGAACTCACGAATAGAAGCCGCAGTGTAACCACGACGACGCAGACCGGAAATGGTCGGCATACGCGGGTCATCCCAGCCTTCAACGTGCTTGTCGGTCACCAGCAGGTTCAGCTTACGCTTGGACATCACAGTGTATTCCAGATTCAGGCGCGAGAATTCGTACTGGCGCGGGTGAACAGGAATGGTGATGTTGTCCAGCACCCAGTCGTACAGGCGACGGTTGTCCTGGAACTCAAGCGTACACAGAGAGTGCGTAATACCTTCCAGCGCATCGCTGATGCAATGGGTGAAGTCGTACATCGGGTAGATGCACCACTTGTTGCCAGTCTGGTGGTGTTCAGCAAATTTAATGCGGTACAGCACCGGATCGCGCATTACGATAAATGGCGACGCCATGTCGATTTTCGCACGCAGGCAGGCTTTACCTTCTTCAAAACCACCGGTACGCATTTTTTCGAACAGCGCCAGGTTCTCTTCAACGCTGCGGTCGCGGTACGGGCTGTTTTTACCCGGCTGCGTCAGGGTGCCGCGGTATTCGCGGATCTGTTCCGGTGTCAGTTCATCAACGTACGCCAGGCCTTTATTGATCAGTTCGATCGCATAGGCGTGGAGCTGATCAAAATAATCGGAGGAGTAACGGACGTTACCAGACCAGTGAAAACCTAACCACTCTACGTCGTTTTTGATCGACTCAACATACTCGATATCTTCTTTTACCGGGTTAGTGTCGTCGAAACGCAGGTTGCACTGGCCTTTATAGTCCTGGGCGATCCCGAAGTTCAGGCAGATAGATTTCGCATGGCCAATATGCAGATAGCCATTCGGCTCCGGCGGGAAACGGGTGTGTACTGTGGTGTGCTTACCACTGGCCAGATCTTCATCGATGATCTGACGAATAAAGTTAGTCGGGCGGGCTTCTGCCTCACTCATCGTGGATTCCTCAAAGCGTAAACAACGTATAACGGCGTATGATCTTATAAGCGGGACAGGCTGACAACTGTTAGTTAGTGAAAATCGAAAATCTCACTGAGATTATGGGGATGATTGATGAAAAAAAAAGCGGCAGAGAAGATCTCCACCGCTTGTCATTGTTGGATGCGACGCTGCCGTGTCGCATCAGGTATAAAGCAGATTACTTTTTGATTTCATACAGCGGTGTTTGACCCGCCACGACATGGCCCTGAGCTTTAATGATCAAGCCGCTGAAATCGTCGATATTGCTGCAAACCACCGGGCTAATCATCGAGCGGGCGTTTTCGTTCAGATAATCCAGATCCATTTCCAGAATCGGTTGCCCTGCGCTTACTTGCGCGCCCTCTTCCACCAGACGTTTAAAGCCTTTACCTTCCAGCGCTACGGTGTCGATACCCATATGGACGACGATCTCCGCGCCTTTTTCGGTTTCCAGGCAGAACGCGTGGTTGGTGTTGAAGATTTTCACGATTGTCCCTGCGGCTGGTGATACGACGATTTTATCTGTCGGTTTCACCGCCACACCGTCACCCACCGCTTTGCTGGCGAATGCTTCGTCAGGAACCTGATCCAGTGCCACAACATCACCGGTAATCGGCGATACCAGCTCCGCGACAGACACCGCGTTTGGTATAGCCTGCGGTTTTGCTACAGGCGCGGCAGTTGCAGGCGCAGTTTCAGCTGACGCAGCGGCTACCGGACCACGGGCAACAACTTTCTTCATTGCATCGCCAATGGATTCCGCTTTCGCGCCAACAATCACCTGAATAGTCTGTTTGTTCAGTTTCACTACCCCAGAAGCACCCAGCCGTTTACACATCGCATCGTTGACGCGAGCCGAGTCAACCACGGTCAGGCGCAGACGAGTAATACAGGCGTCAATTGCTTTCAGATTGTCAGTGCCGCCAACCGCAGCAATATAGTTGGTCGCCAGTTGATTGAGGCCTTCTTCAGTGTTGCTGTTGGCTTCTTCAGTAACGATCTCATCTTCTTTATCTTCACGACCCGGCGTTTTCAGGTTGAACATGCGGATAACCAAACTGAACACCACGAAGTAGATAGCGAAGAAGACAACACCCATAACCAGCAGCATCCAGACGTTCTGGCTGGCGGCCGGCAGGTTATACATCAACGCGTAGTCGATAGCCCCCGCAGAGAAGGAGAAGCCCGCGTGGATACCCAGCAGCGTTGCCACAAACAGGCTGATACCGGTCAGCAGTGCGTGCAGGAGGTACAGCAGCGGCGCAAGGAACATGAACAGGAATTCCAGCGGCTCAGTCACACCGGTCAGGAACGCAGTAACAGCAACAGAAAGCAGCATACCGCCAACCATCGGACGACGCTCTTTCGGTGCTGCAAAGTACATCGCCAGCGCCGCACCCGGCAGACCGAACATCATGATCGGGAAGAAGCCGGACATGAACATCCCCGCGGTGCCGTCACCGGCATAGAAGCGGTTGATGTCACCGTGGAAAACCGTACCCGCCGCGTTGGTGAATTCACCAATCTGGAACCAGGCGATGGTGTTCAGTACCTGATGCAGACCGGTTGGGATCAGCAGACGGTTGATGAAACCAAAGATACCGGAACCCAGCGCGCCCGCAGAAACGATCCACTCGCCGCCTGCATGGATAGCGTGCTGTACCGGCGGCCAGACGTAACCAAAAATGGCCGCCAGCACCAGGCAGAAGAAGCCGGTGGCGATCGGCACAAAGCGTTTGCCGCCGAAGAAGCTCAGGAAGTCCGGCAGTTTAATATCGGACCAACGGTTATAGGCTGCACCACCGACCAGACCGGTAATGATACCCGCCAGTACACCCATGTTAATTTCCGGGTTGATGGTCACCATCGCTTTGGTTAACACAAAGTAACCTACCGCACCCGCCAGTGCCGCCGCACCTGCGCTGTCTTTCGACCAGCTGGATGCCACGCCGATGGCGAAGATTAATGCGAGGTTATCAAAAATCGCACCGCCCGCCTGGGCAATAAACGCAACGTTAAGTAAATCTGGCTGACCGAATCGCAGCAACAGCGCCGCCACCGGCAGCACCGCGATAGGGAGCTGTAACGCCCTACCGAGTCGCTGGAAAAAACCTAAAATATTCATCTTATTCCCCCTACGAGAACCCTATTTGGCTCGTTTAAAGCCGTATTTTTATTTTGCTGCAAATTGTACTGCCGATGTTCTGTAATCAGATTGTTAGATCATCTGCTACAGAGTGTGTGAAAATTTAATTCGTATCGCAAATTAAACGCGTGTCTTTTGTGAGTTTTGTCACCAAATATCGTTATCATCACTCCCTTTTACTGGCTAAACCAGAAAACTTATTTTATCATTCAAAAAATCAGGTCGGATTGACGCCTGTCTGCGCAAATCCAGGTTACGCTTAAAGATGCCTAATCCGCCAACGGCTTACATTTTACTTATTGAGGTGAATAATGAGACTGATCCCCCTGACTACCGCTGAACAGGTCGGCAAATGGGCTGCTCGCCATATCGTCAATCGTATCAATGCGTTCAAACCGACTGCCGATCGTCCGTTTGTTCTGGGCCTGCCGACTGGCGGCACGCCGATGACCACCTATAAAGCGTTAGTCGAAATGCATAAAGCAGGCCAGGTCAGCTTTAAGCACGTTGTCACCTTCAACATGGACGAATATGTCGGTCTGCCGAAAGAGCATCCGGAAAGCTACTACAGCTTTATGCACCGTAATTTCTTCGATCACGTTGATATTCCAGCAGAAAACATCAACCTTCTCAACGGCAACGCCCCGGATATCGACGCCGAGTGCCGCCAGTATGAAGAAAAAATCCGTTCTTACGGAAAAATTCATCTGTTTATGGGCGGTGTAGGTAACGACGGCCATATTGCATTTAACGAACCGGCGTCTTCTCTGGCTTCTCGTACTCGTATCAAAACACTGACTCATGACACTCGCGTCGCGAACTCTCGTTTCTTTGATAACGATGTCAATCAGGTGCCAAAATATGCCCTGACTGTCGGTGTTGGTACATTGCTGGATGCCGAAGAAGTGATGATTCTGGTGCTGGGTAGCCAGAAAGCACTGGCACTGCAGGCCGCCGTTGAAGGTTGCGTAAACCACATGTGGACCATCAGCTGTCTGCAACTGCATCCAAAAGCGATCATGGTGTGCGATGAACCTTCCACCATGGAGCTGAAAGTTAAGACTTTAAGATATTTCAATGAATTAGAAGCAGAAAATATCAAAGGTCTGTAATTGTTATCCCTGCCCTGACACCTTGCTCAGGGCAATATTTTTTAAAATCGGGGGTCAGAATGTATGCATTAACCCAGGGCCGGATCTTTACCGGCCACGAATTTCTTGATGACCACGCGGTTGTTATCGCTGATGGCCTGATTAAAAGCGTCTGTCCGGTAGCGGAACTGCCGCCAGAGATCGAACAACGTTCACTGAACGGGGCCATTCTCTCCCCCGGTTTTATCGATGTGCAGTTAAACGGCTGCGGCGGCGTGCAGTTTAACGATACTGCTGAAGCAGTCAGCGTAGAAACGCTGGAAATCATGCAGAAAGCCAATGAGAAATCAGGCTGTACTAACTATTTGCCGACGCTTATCACCACCAGCGACGAGCTGATGAAACAGGGCGTGCGCGTTATGCGCGAGTACCTGGCAAAACATCCGAATCAGGCGTTAGGTCTGCATCTGGAAGGCCCGTGGCTGAATCTGGTAAAAAAAGGCACCCATAATCCGAATTTTGTGCGTAAGCCTGATGCCGCGCTGGTCGATTTCCTGTGCGAAAATGCCGATGTCATTACCAAAGTGACCCTGGCACCGGAAATGGTTCCTGCAGAAGTCATCAGCAAACTGGCAAATGCCGGGATTGTGGTTTCTGCCGGTCACTCCAACGCGACGTTGAAAGAAGCGAAAGCCGGTTTCCGCGCGGGGATTACCTTTGCCACCCATCTGTACAACGCAATGCCGTATATTACCGGTCGTGAGCCGGGCCTGGCGGGCGCGATCCTCGACGAAGCTGACATTTATTGCGGTATTATCGCTGATGGCCTGCATGTTGATTACGCCAACATTCGCAACGCTAAACGTCTGAAAGGCGACAAACTGTGTCTGGTTACTGACGCCACCGCGCCAGCAGGTGCCAACATTGAACAGTTCATTTTTGCGGGTAAAACAATATACTACCGTAATGGACTTTGTGTGGATGAGAACGGTACGTTAAGCGGTTCATCCTTAACCATGATTGAAGGCGTGCGTAATCTGGTCGAACATTGCGGTATCGCACTGGATGAAGTGCTGCGTATGGCGACGCTCTATCCGGCGCGTGCGATTGGCGTTGAGAAACGTCTCGGCACACTCGCCGCAGGTAAAGTAGCCAACCTGACTGCATTCACACCTGATTTTAAAATCACCAGGACCATCGTTAACGGTAACGAGGTCGTAACTCAATAAGAGAAAGTATGACACCAGGCGGACAAGCTCAGATAGGTAATGTTGATCTCGTAAAACAGCTTAACAGCGCGGCGGTTTATCGCCTGATTGACCAGTATGGGCCAATCTCGCGGATTCAGATTGCCGAGCAAAGCCAGCTTGCCCCCGCCAGCGTAACCAAAATTACGCGTCAGCTTATCGAACGCGGGCTGATTAAAGAAGTTGATCAGCAGGCCTCCACCGGGGGCCGCCGCGCTATCTCTATCGTCACCGAAACCCGCAATTTCCACGCAATCGGCGTACGGCTTGGTCGTCACGACGCCACCATCACCCTGTTTGATCTCAGCAGCAAAGTGCTGGCAGAAGAACATTACCCGTTGCCGGAACGTACCCAGCAGACGCTGGAACATGCCCTGCTGAATGCCATTGCTCAGTTTATTGATAGCTACCAGCGCAAGCTGCGCGAGCTGATCGCCATTTCCGTGATCCTGCCGGGGCTTGTTGACCCGGACAGCGGCAAAATTCATTACATGCCGCATATTCAGGTGGAAAACTGGGGGCTTGTAGAAGCACTGGAAGAGCGTTTTAAAGTGACCTGTTTTGTCGGCCACGATATCCGCAGTCTGGCGCTGGCGGAGCACTACTTCGGTGCAAGTCAGGATTGCGAAGACTCCATTTTAGTGCGTGTCCATCGCGGAACCGGGGCCGGGATTATCTCTAACGGGCGCATTTTTATTGGCCGCAACGGCAACGTCGGTGAAATTGGCCATATCCAGGTCGAACCTCTGGGTGAACGCTGCCACTGTGGCAACTTTGGCTGCCTGGAAACTATCGCCGCCAACGCTGCCATTGAACAACGGGTGTTGAATCTGTTAAAGCAGGGCTACCAGAGCCGCGTGCCGCTGGACGACTGCACCATAAAAACTATCTGCAAAGCTGCGAACAAAGGCGATAGCCTGGCGTCGGAAGTGATTGAGTATGTCGGTCGTCATCTGGGCAAAACCATCGCCATTGCCATCAACCTGTTTAACCCGCAAAAAATTGTTATTGCCGGAGAAATCACCGAAGCCGATAAAGTGCTGCTCCCTGCTATTGAAAGCTGCATTAATACCCAGGCGCTGAAGGCGTTTCGCACTAATCTGCCGGTGGTACGTTCTGAGCTGGATCACCGCTCGGCAATCGGCGCTTTTGCGCTGGTAAAACGCGCCATGCTCAACGGTATTTTGCTCCAGCATTTGCTGGAAAATTAATGTGCTTTTATAGTGGCGCTTATTGTTGTCAATATTCTGGGTAGTCCATGACCATTAAAAATGTAATTTGCGATATCGACGGCGTGCTGATGCACGATAACGTCGCCGTACCGGGTGCAGCGGAATTTTTGCACGGGATTATGGATAAAGGCCTGCCGCTGGTGTTGCTGACCAACTATCCTTCGCAGACCGGGCAAGATCTGGCGAACCGCTTTGCCACTGCCGGTGTCGATGTACCTGACAGCGTGTTTTATACCTCTGCGATGGCGACCGCCGATTTCCTGCGTCGCCAGGAAGGCAAGAAAGCGTATGTGGTGGGCGAAGGCGCACTGATTCATGAACTGTACAAAGCCGGTTTCACTATTACCGATGTGAACCCTGATTTTGTGATTGTTGGCGAAACGCGTTCCTACAACTGGGACATGATGCATAAAGCAGCCTATTTCGTCGCTAACGGTGCACGTTTTATCGCCACCAACCCGGACACCCACGGGCGCGGTTTTTATCCGGCGTGTGGTGCGCTGTGTGCGGGGATCGAAAAAATCTCCGGACGTAAACCGTTCTATGTTGGTAAGCCGAGTCCGTGGATCATCCGCGCAGCATTAAACAAAATGCAGGCGCATTCGGAAGAAACGGTGATTGTCGGCGATAACCTGCGTACCGATATTCTGGCGGGCTTCCAGGCCGGTCTGGAGACGATTCTGGTACTCTCCGGCGTTTCGTCGCTCGACGATATCGACAGTATGCCATTCCGCCCCAGCTGGATTTACCCATCGGTCGCCGAAATTGACGTTATCTGAATACCACCCACGTCTGCGGACGTGGTTGGCTCTGATGACAAGCGCCAAACTGCCTTATGCGCTACGCTTATCAGGCCTACGCAGCTCCTGCAATATATTGAATTTTCATGCTTTTGTAGGCCGGATAAGGCGTTCACGCCGCATCCGGCATGAACAAATCGCACTTTGTCAGCAATTTGGCCCCCGTAAAATATAACCATTCAATAAAACCCGCTAAAAATTATCGATTCATCAATAAATACATCCTTACACCAGACCTTTTTTCACCAATCGACAATCACCATTACGTTTTTTATTTTTTCACCGCCAAATCGCTTGCGCACAGTGCTGCTTTGCGGCATTTTTTTAAACAAGCAAACACAACAAGCAACAAATACCAGGTTAACGGAGAAGGTTATGTGTTCAATTTTTGGCGTATTCGATATCAAAACAGACGCAGTTGAGCTGCGTAAGAAAGCACTCGAGCTGTCACGCCTGATGCGTCATCGTGGCCCGGACTGGTCCGGTATTTATGCCAGCGATAACGCCATTCTCGCCCACGAACGTCTGTCCATTGTTGACGTTAACGCGGGGGCGCAACCTCTCTACAACCAACAAAAAACTCATGTGCTGGCAGTAAACGGTGAAATCTACAACCACCAGGCATTGCGCGCTGAATATGGCGATCGTTACCAGTTCCAGACCGGGTCTGACTGTGAAGTGATCCTCGCGCTGTATCAGGAAAAAGGGCCGGAATTTCTCGACGACTTACAGGGCATGTTTGCCTTTGCCCTGTACGACAGCGAAAAAGATGCCTACCTGATTGGTCGCGACCATCTGGGGATCATCCCACTGTATATGGGCTATGACGAACATGGTCAGCTGTATGTGGCCTCAGAAATGAAAGCCCTGGTGCCGGTATGCCGCACGATTAAAGAGTTCCCGGCGGGGAGCTATTTGTGGAGTCAGGACGGCGAAATCCGTTCTTATTATCATCGCGACTGGTTCGACTACGATGCGGTGAAAGATAACGTGACCGACAAAAACGAGCTGCGTCAGGCACTGGAAGATTCCGTTAAAAGCCATCTGATGTCTGATGTGCCTTACGGTGTGCTGCTATCTGGTGGCCTGGATTCCTCAATCATTTCCGCTATCACCAAGAAATACGCAGCCCGTCGCGTGGAAGATCAGGAACGCTCTGAAGCCTGGTGGCCGCAGCTGCACTCCTTTGCTGTAGGTCTGCCGGGTTCACCGGATCTGAAGGCAGCCCAGGAAGTGGCAAACCATCTGGGCACTGTGCATCATGAAATTCACTTCACTGTACAGGAAGGTCTGGACGCCATCCGCGACGTGATTTACCACATCGAAACCTATGATGTGACCACTATTCGCGCTTCAACACCGATGTATTTAATGTCGCGTAAGATCAAGGCGATGGGCATTAAAATGGTGCTGTCCGGTGAAGGATCTGATGAAGTGTTTGGCGGTTATCTTTACTTCCACAAAGCGCCGAATGCCAAAGAACTGCATGAAGAGACGGTGCGTAAACTGCTGGCCCTGCATATGTATGACTGCGCCCGTGCCAACAAAGCGATGTCAGCCTGGGGCGTGGAAGCACGCGTTCCGTTCCTCGACAAAAAATTCCTCGACGTGGCGATGCGCATTAACCCACAGGATAAAATGTGCGGTAACGGCAAAATGGAAAAACACATCCTGCGTGAATGTTTTGAAGCGTATCTGCCTGCAAGCGTGGCCTGGCGGCAGAAAGAGCAGTTCTCCGATGGCGTCGGTTACAGTTGGATCGATACCCTGAAAGAAGTGGCGGCGCAGCAGGTTTCTGATCAACAGCTGGAAACTGCCCGCTTCCGCTTCCCGTACAACACACCGACCTCAAAAGAAGCGTATCTGTACCGGGAGATCTTTGAAGAACTCTTCCCGCTTCCGAGCGCCGCTGAGTGCGTGCCGGGCGGCCCGTCCGTCGCGTGTTCTTCCGCTAAAGCGATTGAGTGGGATGAGGCGTTCAAGAAAATGGACGATCCGTCTGGTCGTGCGGTTGGCGTTCACCAGTCGGCGTATAAGTAAGAAATGCGGTACTGCCCCGGAGAAATCCGGGGCTGTTTTAGTTATTGAGCTGCTTGTTGATTCTGATATGCAGTAAGGAAATGTTCCGGGTTTGCCACATCACTGTTTGACAACTCATCACTGTAGGCCACCGACCAGGTCGCCTGCTCATCCGGAATATGCAGGCTGCCATTCCCCTCTTTCAGGCGTAATAACTCAAAAGATTTGCCCTTAATTACGGCGGTATAGGATTTTCACCTTCCTGTAATGCTTTCACTTTACAGCGAAAAATATGGCCATCGATGTCATTATCAACATGCGATACCTGAATGAGGGCTTCATTAGAGGCTTTCGGCCCTATCCGCATCATCCACACCACAGCGCCTTCCTGCCCACGATAGCCAAAAACATATTTACCGATTTCCGGTTTGACCGTATCGGCAAACGCAGATTGCATAAGTAATAACGCACCCATCAGCGCCGTCATAAAACGCAGCATAGTATTCCCTCAATAAATCGCCTGAAGTGGTAGCAGAGATGCAGGCGTAGCGATCCCTGCCCTGTCCTGTTGCAACGGGCCAGTATTTCATAGATTAATTTCCCACCACTATTGTTGAATTCCGAATTTCATCCTGTATGACAAAAGAATGGCTGTAGGGTGGGGAAAAAACACAAAGTAAACAATAATTGACGAATATAGCGCCACGCTGTTCGCAACCTAACCAAACAGTCACTTTCGAGCAATTTTCCTTGAAAAAGAGGTTGACGCTGCAAGGCTCTATACGCATAATGCGCCCCGCAACGCCGATAAGGTATCGCGAAAAAAAAAGATGGCTACGTAGCTCAGTTGGTTAGAGCACATCACTCATAATGATGGGGTCACAGGTTCGAATCCCGTCGTAGCCACCATCTTTTTTTGCGGGAGTGGCGAAATTGGTAGACGCACCAGATTTAGGTTCTGGCGCCGCAAGGTGTGCGAGTTCAAGTCTCGCCTCCCGCACCATTCACCAGAAAGCGTTGTACGGATGGGGTATCGCCAAGCGGTAAGGCACCGGTTTTTGATACCGGCATTCCCTGGTTCGAATCCAGGTACCCCAGCCATCTTCTTCGAGTAAGCGGTTCACCGCCCGGTTATTGGGGTATCGCCAAGCGGTAAGGCACCGGTTTTTGATACCGGCATTCCCTGGTTCGAATCCAGGTACCCCAGCCATCGAAGAAACAATCTGGCTACGTAGCTCAGTTGGTTAGAGCACATCACTCATAATGATGGGGTCACAGGTTCGAATCCCGTCGTAGCCACCAAATTCTGAATGTGTCGAATGCGTTCGGCAAATTCACAAACCAATTTGTTGGGGTATCGCCAAGCGGTAAGGCACCGGATTCTGATTCCGGCATTCCGAGGTTCGAATCCTCGTACCCCAGCCAATTTATTCAAGACGCTTACCTTGTAAGTGCACCCAGTTGGGGTATCGCCAAGCGGTAAGGCACCGGATTCTGATTCCGGCATTCCGAGGTTCGAATCCTCGTACCCCAGCCACATTAAAAAAGCTCGCTTCGGCGAGCTTTTTGCTTTTCTGCGTATATTCAATGTCGAATGCGATGTTGACTCGTCTTATCCTTCAAAGTCGGATGCGACGCTGACGCGTCTTATCCGACCTACGGTTGGCATGCATCCGGCAATGTTGTAAGGCTACAACCCTAACGCATATTTCAGCGCCTGACGTTTCAACATGCCAGCACGCTCCGCCGCCATCAAACCAAGATTACGCACAAAACGCAGTGGTGGCAGATTATTGCTGAATCCGGCATAAAACAGATCCATACCGCTCTGCATAATGAAGTTATCCGCCATGCGCCGCATCTGGTAACGCTTGAGGATCGGATAACTGGCCCACGCTTCGCCATGGCTGCGAGCGTTGACCAGAACGTCAATCAGGGCATCGACATCACGATAACCAAGATTCACCCCCTGCCCCGCCAGCGGATGGATGGTATGCGCGGCATCGCCCACCAGTGCCAGTCCCGGCTGCACATACTGCAACGCATGGCGGCGCGTCAGCGGAAAAGCGCCAGCGGCAAGCGGTGTTACATACCCAAGACGTGACGGGAAATGCTTCGCGATTTCCGCCTGTAGCTGCGCCATATTCATATTCTGCAACTGGCGAATGCGTGCCGGAGAGTCATACCACACCAGCGATGCCCAGTTATCAAACAACGGCAGAAACGCACGAGGTCCATCCGGGGTAAATTGCTGCCAGGTGCTGTCGCCGGGATCGTTCTCACACTGTACGCTAATCAACATACACGACTGTGCATACTGCCAGGCATGAACGCCAATTCCCGCCATCTGCCGCACCTGCGAATTTGCGCCGTCGGCACCAATCACCAGCTTCGCGCGGATCGTTTCACCGCCCTTCAGTTCCAGCTCCTGAAGATCATTATGGCGATGCAGCGCAATCAGCGAGCCTGGCACACGTAACGTTACTTTCGGATGCGCTTCCAGCGCCTGCCACAGCGCCTGTTGCAGGACAGTGTTTTCCACCATGTAGCCAAGCAGCGGTAGCTTAAGTTCAGCGGCGTCAAACACCACATGCGCCGTTTCCCACTCCCACGTTTCCAGTCTGCGGTAAGGATGGCAACGCATAGCCTGTACCGCGTCCCAGACGCCTAAACCTTTAAGCAATGATACCGAAGCCGCACTGATCGCCGAGATCCGCACGTCCGGTTGGCTGTCAGCGACAAACGGCGCAGGTTCTGCGTGCTCGATCACCGTTACCGCAAATCCGTGCTGTGCCAGCCCCAGCGCCAGTGCGCCGCCGACCATTCCTCCGCCGACAATGGCAATTTCCGTTGGTTGATTTGTCATGGTCAATCATCCTGTTAGCAATATGCTTTAAGTTTACAGGATTTTTACCCCCAAGGGCTGATAACGCTCATACTGGTCACAACGGCAGCAAAGCATTACACTATGCGCCCTGCATTCCTGGCTACTATTTCGCAAGAGCAAGTCGATGACCAAAAAACTCCATATTAAAACCTGGGGCTGTCAGATGAACGAGTACGATTCATCGAAGATGGCCGATCTGCTGGATGCCACCCACGGCTATCAACTGACCGACGTGGCGGAAGAAGCGGATGTGCTGCTGCTGAACACCTGCTCAATCCGCGAGAAGGCTCAGGAAAAAGTCTTCCATCAGTTGGGTCGCTGGAAACTGTTAAAAGAGAAGAATCCAGACCTGATTATCGGCGTCGGCGGCTGCGTGGCATCGCAAGAAGGCGAGCACATTCGCCAGCGCGCCCACTATGTCGATATTATTTTTGGGCCGCAAACGCTGCACCGCCTGCCGGAGATGATCAACTCCGTGCGCGGCGACCGCAGCCCGGTTGTAGATATCAGCTTCCCGGAAATCGAGAAGTTTGACCGTCTGCCGGAACCGCGTGCCGAAGGGCCGACCGCGTTTGTCTCCATCATGGAAGGCTGCAATAAATATTGCACCTACTGCGTAGTGCCTTACACCCGTGGTGAAGAGGTAAGCCGTCCGTCCGACGATATTCTGTTTGAGATTGCCCAACTTGCTGCTCAGGGCGTGCGTGAAGTTAACCTGCTCGGCCAGAACGTGAACGCCTGGCGCGGTGAGAACTACGACGGCGCCACCGGATCGTTTGCCGATCTACTGCGTCTGGTTGCTGCGATCGACGGGATCGATCGTATTCGCTTTACCACCAGCCATCCGATCGAATTCACCGACGATATCATCGAAGTGTACCGCGACACGCCGGAGCTGGTGAGCTTCCTGCATCTGCCGGTACAGAGCGGTTCCGATCGCATTCTGAACCTGATGGGACGTACCCATACAGCGCTGGAGTACAAAGCGATCATCCGTAAACTGCGTGCGGCGCGTCCGGATATTCAGATCAGTTCTGACTTCATCGTTGGCTTCCCTGGTGAAACCACCGAAGACTTCGAGAAAACGATGAAGCTGATTGCCGACGTCAATTTCGACATGAGCTACAGCTTTATCTTCTCTGCACGTCCGGGTACGCCAGCCGCCGATATGGTTGATGATGTTCCGGAAGAAGAGAAGAAGCAGCGTCTGTATATTCTACAAGAACGTATTAATCAGCAAGCGATGGCATGGAGCCGCCGGATGCTCGGCACCACCCAGCGTATTCTGGTAGAAGGTACATCGCGTAAGAGCATCATGGAGCTTTCCGGTCGCACTGAAAATAACCGCGTGGTCAACTTCGAGGGCACACCGGATATGATCGGTAAATTCGTCGATGTAGAAATTACCGACGTCTACCCGAACTCTCTGCGCGGTAAAGTGGTGCGAACTGAAGATGAAATGGGTCTGCGCGTGGCAGAAACACCGGAATCGGTGATTGCCCGTACCCGCAAAGAAAACGACCTTGGCGTGGGTTATTATCAGCCGTAATTCTCAGGCCCGCCGTTCCGGTGGGCCTTGTTTTTTCTCTCTTTATCCCCATCTTTATCGCAATGCTTGCGCCTTTTTCCTGTGGCGTGAATAATTTCCTTATAGGCCGGTGAATGTTCAGCTTCCGGCGGCATACAGATAAGAGGAACGGTTTGAACATAGACACTCGCGAAATCACCCTGGAGCCAGCAGACAACGCGCGTCTGTTGAGCCTGTGCGGCCCGTTTGATGACAACATCAAACAACTCGAACGCCGTCTCGGCATCGAGATCAATCGCCGCGATAACCACTTTAAACTGACCGGCCGTCCGATTTGCGTCACCGCTGCGGCAGACATTCTGCGTAGCCTGTATGTCGATACCGCCCCGATGCGCG